>MDTG01430881.1_pt1 | contig 26173 bp, 23 predicted proteins | sample 811421 | NCBI WGS metagenome assembly MDTG01 (sample SAMN05326645, study PRJNA326480) | marine metagenome | isolation source: seawater | place: Pacific Ocean: South East | collected 2011
GACCACCGGATCGCCGCCTCGGACCGCGAGAACGGGCACATCATCATCTTCGAGCGTGACGGCGAGGGCGGCAGCTGGTCGGCCAGCGACACCATCACCCTGCGCGGCTTCAAGTTCGACGACCTGGTGCTGGCGGGTCGCGGCGGAGTCGACCAGGAACTCCTCGCGATCGGGGACGGCGGCTTCGCGGTGGTCCGGCTCGCCGGGGAGAAGGCCCGACTGAGCGAGGTCGCGAGCTGGAGCCCGGAGAACGCCAACGAGGTCCCCCACGAGATCGGGGTCGGTGACGTGAACGCCGACGGGCTGGTGGAGCTGGTGGTGCTGGACGCCGGCACCCAGTCCGCACACATCGTGGCGATGTCCGAGACGGGTCGACTGATGCCCGCGACGTCCTTCGAGGTCTTCGAGTCGCGGATGTTCTCGGGTGGCGAACCGCGTGAGTTCGAGCCGCGCGAGGTCCTGATCGCGGACCTGACCGGCGACGACCACCACGACCTGGTCCTGCTCTCGCACGACCGGGTGCTCCTCTACCCCCAGCAGGGGCCCGAGTGAGGAAACCAACGCGATCCTTGCACCCCGGGGCTTGATTCGGCCGGTTGGAGCGCAATGATCAGGACATGAGCACCCCCGAGTCCAACCTGGCGACCCGTCGAGGCTTCATCGCGAGGACCGGGGGGATGGTCGGACTGGGCTTCGCGGGACTCGGGCTGTTCTCCGGGGCCCGCGCCGACGGTGCGGCCCCGCTCGACCGGATCGACCCCGACGGCTACGGCCCCCTGGTGAAGGACCCGCACGGGACCCTGGACCTCCCGGAGGGCTTCGACTACCGGGTGTTCAGCACCTGGGGCTCGCCGATGGACGACGGCCTCCTGGTGCCCTCGCGGCACGACGGGATGGCGACCTTCCCGCTGGAGGGGAACCGCTGCCTCCTGGTCCGGAACCACGAGCTCAACACCGAGATGCCCGACCGGTTCGGGGCCTTCGGCTGGCAGAACGAACGACTGGACCGGGTCGACGCCTCGCGGCTCTACGACCGGGGCACCGGGACCGGTCGCCCCTCCCCGGGAGGGACCACCTCGATCGTCTACGACCTCGCGGAGCGACGCCCGGTGCGGCAGTGGCTCTCGCTCGGGGGGACCGGGCACAACTGCTCGGGCGGGACCACCCCGTGGGGAAGCTGGCTGAGCTGCGAGGAATGGACGCAGCGGGCCGACGACCGGCACGCGATGGACCACGGCTTCGTGTTCGAGGTCCCCGCGGGCACGGATCCCGAACTCACCCCCGCGGTCCCCTTGCGGGCGTTGGGCCGGTTCCTGCACGAGGCGGTGGCGGTCGCCCCGAAGGGCGACGTCCTGTACCTCACCGAGGACCGGGGCGACGGCTGCCTCTACCGCTTCCTGCCCACCACCGTGGGTGACCTCCGGGCCGGCGGTCGGTTGCAGGCGCTGGTGGTCGAGGATCGACCGTCGATGGACACCCGCAACTGGGTGGGCGCGGGCGCCCCCCCGCTTCCCACCGGGGTCCGACTGCCGGTGCGCTGGATGGACCTCGAGGGGATCGACGCCCCCGAGGACGACCTGCGCTACCGGGCGTTCGCGGCGGGCGCGGCGCGCTTCGCCCGGGGCGAGGGGATCTGGCACGGACAGGACCGGGTCTACGTCGCCTGCACCACCGGGGGGCGGGAGCAGATCGGCCAGGTGTTCACCTACCGACCGAGTCCGTGGGAGGGCACCGATCGCGAACGCACCGATCCCGGGACCCTGGAACTGTTCATCGAGCCCAACGACCCCAGCCTCGTGGAGATGGCCGACAACCTCACCGTGGCCCCGGACGGGGACCTCTTCATCTGCGAGGACGGACCGGACGCCAACGGGCTCACCCGGGTGACCCCGGAGGGGCGCCTCGAGCGATTCGCGATGAACCGCGCCAACACCAGCGAACTGGCGGGCCCCTGCTTCAGCCCCGATGGCGGCACGCTCTTCGTGAACATCCAGAGGCCGGGTGCGACGCTGGCGATCACCGGGCCCTGGCGACGCGGTTGAGCCACGGCCCGCTCAGGACTCCTGGACCCAGCCCGCGAGTCGCCGACGGCGCACCAGGAAGATCAGGCAGCCGAGCAGGGCCAGCCCCGAGTTGAGCAGGAACACCTCCGAGACCCCCAGGCCGAGGGCCTTGCTCCAGACCGCGTAGACCACCGCGCCCACGGTCATGAACGCGAAGGAGATCGCGTTGGCGGTCCCCAGGTAGCGACCGCGCTCCCCGTCCGGGGCGCGGGCCTGGATGAGGGTCCACAGGGGGATGAGGTAGAAGCCCGCGCAGAAGCCGCCCCCCGCCGCGTACGCCGCGAGCGACCAGAAGCGGACCGGCGAGATGCCGATCAGGAAGAAGAAGATCGTCATCCCCGCGGCACCCAGCGGCACGTGGAACGCCTTGATCCCGTTGCGCGAGCACCACCCGCACAATGCGGAACCCGCCCCGCTGAAGAGTCCAAGGATCGAGACCAGGACCATCGCCCGGACCGGGCTCACCCGCGTCCCCGGGGGGGCGAGCTGGGTCTGCAGGTCGGGCAGCGCGGAGAGGGCGATCATCCCCACCAGCCAGAAGCCCGCCCAGGCCAGGGCGACCCCGAGGATCGGCCCGGCGGCCATCTGCCGGAGGGACGGCAGGTAGGTCGCGAAGGGATTCCAGCCCACCCGGAGTCCGGGCTCCTTCGCGGTGAGTCGGGGGATCAGGAAGGTCGGCACCAGTCCCAGCAGGGCGAAGAACAGCACGAAGACCCCGGGCACCCAGGTCAGCCCGTAGCGGTTCCCGTCCGGCGAGTACCACTCGGAGAGCACCGCCCCCAGCAGGCTCCCCCCCACGATCGCGATCTGGGTGGACATCGCGATCCACCCGTTGGCGGGCCCCAGGCGTCGCCGTTCGACCAGCTCCGCGATGACCCCGTACTTGACCGGGCCGTAGAAGGCGCTCTGGGTGGCGATCAGGACCAGGGTGAGCAGGGCGAGGTTCACGCTGCCCAGCAGGAAGGCGACCAGGGCGAGGATCGCCAGCGGGGTCTCGACCAGCTTCAGGACGATCATCATCGAGCGCTTGGAGTAGCGATCCGCGACCTGCCCCCCCCACCCGGAGAACAGCAGGAAGGGGATCGTCAGGCAGAGTCCGACCACCGGGGTGCCCACCGAGCGACCCACGGCGGTCGCCGCCCAGATCCCCCCGGTGGCGACCGAGACCGAGATCAGGCCACGCAGGATGTTGTCGTTCATGGCGCCGGCGAACTGCATCACCATCAGGGAGCAGAAGCCCCGGTTCCAGACCTCGCGGCGGGCGGGGTCGGCGGGACCGGGGGATGGCGTCGCTTCGCTCATGGTCCCGGTTGTACTCGATCCGTGGGCCGACTGCCGGGATCGACTATGGTGGACTGATGCCTCCCCGGCTCGACCAATCGCTGGACCGACGAGCGCTCCTCGGGCGCCTGCTTCCGCTGGGGATCGCGCCGCTGGTCCTCCTTGCCGGACGCGGTTGCGCGCCGATTCCGGTCGGGCGTTCCCCGGCGGACGCGGGGCCCCGACGGGCGACGACCCCCCCGCCGGTCCGGTACCGCAACGGTGCGGTGGCCGCGGACCACCCGATCGCTTCCGAGGTCGGGGTGGAGGTGCTGCGGGATGGTGGCAACGCCATCGACGCGGCGATCGCGGTCAACGCGATGCTCGGGGTGGTGCGCCCCTACTCCTGCGGGCTGGGGGGCGGGGGCTTCCTGGTCGTCTACCGGGAACGAACCGGGCGCGCCTGGGCGATGAACGCCCGCGAGACCGCCCCCCCGGGGGTCTGGGAGAGCTACTACACCGACCTGCGTTCCTCGGGCGGTGCACCGGAGCCCGCCTCCCGCTACGGCGGGCACGCGGTCGCGGTGCCGGGCACCGCCAGCGGACTCTTCCGGGCCCATCGCCACGGTGGCAGCCTGCCGATGTCGCGGCTGCTCGCGCCGGCGGCGACGGTGGCCCGGGAAGGCTTCCAGCCCGACGGAAACTACCTGGCCGCGGTCGAGACCGTCCGCCGGATCCGGACGGAGCATCCCTGGACCCGGACCGTCTCGCGCTGGACCTGGGAGCAGTGGTGCGGCTCGGGGACCCTCACCCGGGGGAGCCGGGTGGAGAACCCCGCCCTGGCCGGCACCCTCGAACGACTCGGCCGGGCCGGCATCGAGGCCTGGCGCCGGGGCGCGATCCCTCGTTCGTTGTCCGCCGCGGCCCGAGCCTCCGGCGGCAAGCTGACCGCGCGGGCGGTCGCCGACTACCGAACCACCTGCCCGGACCCGCTGGTCCTCGAGGACCGGTTCCTCGGGGAGACGATCATCACCATGCCGCCACCCTCCAGCGGGGGCATCGCGATCGCCCAGGTCCTCGCCATGCAGGAACGCCTGCTGGGGGCGGCGGGCTGGCCGGGGCTGGACAGCCCGGAGGCGACCCACCTGCTGGTGGAATCGATGAAGCACGCGTTCGCGATGCGCGCGCGGCACCTCGCGGACCCGGACTTCGCACCGGTCCCGGTGGAGGCGTTGGTCGAACCGGGGCTTCCGGCCCGGCTCGCCGGGGAGGTCGACCCCGACCGGGCGCGTCCGGCCGGGGAACTCGACGGCGGACTCCAGCTGCCCGAGGACGAGGGCACCAGCCACCTCTGCGTGATCGACCGCGAACGGACCGCGGTCGCCTGGACCTCGACGATCAACAGCACCTTCGGGTCGCTGGTGGGGGATCCGGAGACCGGCATCGTGCTGAACAACGAGATGGACGACTTCACCACCATCGAGGGGGAACGCAACCTCTACGGGCTCGAACAGTCCGGTTCGAACCTCCCGGTCCCCGGCAAGCGACCGCTCTCGAGCATGTCCCCCACGATCCTGGTCGGCCGCGACGGCGAGGTCACCGCGATCGCGGGCGCCTCGGGCGGCCCGCGCATCATCAGTGCGACCCTCCAGGTGCTGATGGGACTCCGCTACGCGGGCCTCGACGCCGGGGCCGCGATCGCGCGGCCCCGCGTCCACCACCAGTGGATGCCCGACTCGGTGCGTCACGAGACTCGGGACGATCCGGAAGGGTTCCGGGAGGCGATGCGCGCCCGGGGCCACCGCCTGGACGACACCCCGCGGTCGGTGGCGGTGGTGCAGGCGATCCGGGTGGAACCCGAGGGGTTCGACCCCGCGTCCGATCCCCGCAAGGAAGGGCGCGCCGCGGGGTTCTGACCGCCTCCGCCCACGGCCCCCCCATCAAGGACATCGCCCCGACCGGGGGACCGGTCGGGGCGAATCGTTCATGCGGATGAGAGGGCTCGAACCTCCACGGGGTTTTACCCCCACTAGGACCTGAACCTAGCGCGTCTGCCAATTCCGCCACATCCGCGGGGGACAGGAGGAAGATGGTAGCGGGCCGGGAGCCGATCGCAACCACCGGGGTCGGATCATCGACTCAGGAGTCCGATTCCGGCACCTCGGGAGCCCCGGAGGGTGCCGGAGCGGGCATCCGGTTGAGCACCACCTTGCCACGGATCTCGGCGAAGAGGTCCTGGTTCTCCCGGAGGAACTGCTTGGCGTTCTCCCGGCCCTGGCCGAGGCGGACGTCGCCGTAGCTGAACCAGGCCCCCGCCTTCTTGATGATGTTGTCCTCCACCGCGAGGTCCACGAGGTCGCCGGAGACGGAGATGCCCTCGTTGAACATGATGTCGAACTCGGCGATCCGGAACGGCGGGGCGATCTTGTTCTTGACGATCTTGGCCCGGACCCGGTTGCCGACGTTCTTCTCGCCGTCCTTGATCGCGCCGATCCGCCGGATGTCCACGCGGACCGAGGAGTAGAACTTGAGCGCCCGTCCACCGGTGGTGGTCTCGGGGCTCCCGAACATCACCCCGATCTTCTCGCGGAGCTGGTTGATGAAGATCACGATGCAGTTGCTCTTGGCGATCGCGCCGGTGAGCTTGCGGAGGGCCTGGCTCATCAGCCGGGCCTGCAGGCCCACGTGGCTGTCACCCATCTCGCCCTCGATCTCGGCCCGCGGGATGAGCGCGGCCACCGAGTCGACCACCACCACGTCCACGGCGTTGGAACGCACCAGCAGCTCGCAGATCTCCAGGGCCTGCTCACCGGTGTCGGGCTGCGAGAGCAGCAGTTCGTCGAGGTCGACGCCCAGGCGCTTCGCCCAGGTGGGGTCCAGGGCGTGCTCGGCGTCGATGATCGCGGCGACCCCGCCGTCCTTCTGGGCGTTGGCGGCGACGGTGAGCGCGAGGGTGGTCTTGCCGGAGGACTCCGGACCGAAGACCTCCACGACGCGGCCCCGGGGCAGCCCGCGGCCGCCGAGCGCGAGGTCGAGGCTGAGGGTGCCGGTGGAGACGGAGGGCAGCACGGGGATGGAGTCGCTGTCCAGGCGCATGATCGAGCCCGACCCGTAGGCCTTCTCGATCTGGCCGAGGGCGCGATCCAGCGCCTGGCGGCGACCGGCGGTCTCCTTCGAGTCCGACGCGGGGTCGGCGGACGGGGGGGCCTTCGTGGACTTGGGGGGCATGGCGGACTTCTTGTTTGACTTGCTCGGGGAGGACATGGTGGCCTTCGTGGGAGAGGATGAGGATTTCATGTGGGACGTTCCTTGCCGGGTGGTGATCATCCGATGATCGATGAGACTGCTGCCTGAGGCCGTGCGTCGGTTCCCGTGAACCGAGGCCTTTGTTCGGTGTTCGTAAGGGTACAGGCTGGATCGGCCCGGCTGACCGATGTTCGGCATATTTTCGGGTGGTTTTCGGGTGAATGACCTCCTTGTCATCGATGGCCGGCGGCACCGGGACGCCGGAACCAGCTGTCAGGTCAGTAGTTGGGCGTCGGCGCCCGGAAGTGGTCCAGGTCGATCGAATCGAAGTACCGAATCGTCTTCTCCAGCCCACTGGCGAGTTCGATCCCCGGCTCCCAGTCCAGTTCGGCCTTCGCGAGGCTGATGTCCGGCTGGCGCTGGAGGGGGTCGTCCTCGGGAAGCGCCTTCGCCTGTTCGATCGTCGAGTTCGAGTTCGTCCCCGCCACCACGAGCTCGGCGAGCTGGCGAATCGTGAACTCATGGGGATTGCCGAGGTTCACCGGTCCCGTGAATCCATCCCGGGAATCCATCATCGCGAGCATCCCGTCGATCAGGTCGTCCACGAAGCAGAACGAACGCGTCTGCGATCCGTCGCCATAGAGGGTGATCGTCTCCCCGGCGAGTGCCTGGCGGATGAAGTTGCTCACCACCCGCCCGTCGAACGGGTGCATCCGGGGGCCGTAGGTGTTGAAGATCCGGATCACCTTGATGTCCACCCCGTTCTGGCGGTGGTAGTCGAACATCAGCGTCTCCGCCGCGCGCTTGCCCTCGTCGTAGCACGCACGCGGACCGATCGGGTTCACGTTGCCCCGGTAGGACTCCGGCTGGGGGTGGATGGTCGGATCCCCGTAGACCTCGCTGGTCGAGGCATGCAGGATCCGGGCCTTCACGCGCTTGGCGAGGCCCAGCATGTTGATCGCGCCGAGGACCGAGGTCTTGGTGGTCTTGATCGGGTTGTACTGGTAGTGGCCGGGTGCGGCGGGGCAGGCGAGGTTGAAGATCTGGTCGACCTCGAGCACCAGCGGCTCGGTGACGTCGTGCCGGACCAGCTCGAAGTTCCGGTGGTCGAGGAGGTGGGCGATGTTCGACTTCTGCGAGGTGAAGAAGTTGTCGACGCAGATGACGTCGTGCCCATGGGCCACGAGTCGGTCGCAGAGGTGCGAGCCGAGGAAGCCGGCTCCTCCGGTCACTAGAATCCGTTTCAGCATGGATCGGGTCTCCGTGGGGCAGAGTCTACGCCGATTCCCCGCTTGACGTGGTGGTCCCTCCCCATCACTTTGGCAGGATCATGCAGGAACCCACGACCACCCGGATCGCGATCGGCACCATGACCGGCACCAGCCTGGACGGCCTGGACCTCGCCGCGGTGGCGATCGGGGGTACCGGGCTCGAGATGACCGTCGAGCTGCTCGAGCACCGCCACGACCCGCTCGGGCCGTGCGGGCCCGGACTCCGGGCATTCTGCGAGCAGGTCCCCCACTCCGCCGAGGAGATCGCGGCGCTGGCGCACGATCTGGGCACCCTGCATGCCGAGTCGCTCGGCGAGCTGCTGCGCACGCTCGGTCGCCCGGTCGACCTCGTGGCGGTCCACGGCCAGACCGTCTTCCACGCCCCGCCGCTGAGCTGGGCGCTGATCGACCCCGCCCCCCTCCTGCAGGTCCTCGACTGCCACCTGGTCACGGACCTCCGGACGCTCGACCTCGCCCGCGGCGGGGAAGGCGCCCCGATCACCCCCCTTGCCGACTGGGTGCTCTTCCGGGGCGAGGGCCCGCGCACGATCGTGAACCTCGGGGGGTTCTGCAACGCCACCCACCTGCCGGAGCGGACCGGATCGCCGCAAGCGATCCGGGGTGCGGACGTCTGCGCGTGCAACCACCTCCTCGACGCCGGGGCCCGCCGCTGGCTTCAACGCGCCTACGACGAGGACGGGACGGTGGCGCTTAAGGGAGCCCCCGATCCCGGACGGGCCGAGCGGATCGCACGGGACCTGGCGGGGCCGGCCGGACGGCCGCGCTCGCTCGGCAGCGGCGACGAGGGACTCGAGGTGGTACGGTCCCTCGACGACCTTCCCGACCCCGCCGCCCGACTGGCGACCCTGGTCGCGGGGCTCGGCACCCGCATCGCGGACGCGATCCCATCCGGGAACGCCGTGCTGCTTTTCGGGGGCGGCGCCTTCAACGGCGCACTGCTTCGCGTACTGCAGGACCGACTCGGTTCACAACGCGTCCGGATCGGCGCCCCCGGGATCGGGGTCGACCAACGGGAATCGGTGGCGATGGCGGTGCTCGGGACCCTGGCCCTGGATGGAGTGGACATCACCCTCGAGAACGTGACCGGACGCACGGCAAGGCTGCCGTTCAGAGCGGGCCGCTGGTTTCTTCCTTCAAGCTCGAGCTCTTCGGAGTACCATTGACGGCCATCGTCCAGCCCGCTTTTCTTGACTCCTTCTGAACCGAAGGCGAACGAATACCACAAAGATCCACCTCCCGGGAACCACTTTTCCCTCATGATGTGACCCATGACCCAGGGGTACGGAAACCGGAGGACCCCAGCCTTCACCTGGAACCCGAAATGAACTCCAGGCACTTCCTGGATCGAATGAGGACAGCTCGCAGTGAATGATGCCTGCATACTCGTGGTGGAAGACGAAGTCGAGATCGCGGAACTCATCGAGTTCCATGCGAAACGAGACGGCTTTCGCACGCGCGTCGTCCACTCCGGCAAGACCGCGCTCGAGTCACTGGCGCGCGAGATTCCGGATGTGGTGGTGCTCGACCTGATGCTCCCCGACGTCGATGGACTGGAAGTGCTCCGACGCGTTCGGCGCACCGAAGCCACCGCCCACGTACCGGTGCTGATCGTCTCCGCGAAGGGCGATGAATCGGACGTGGTCGCGGGCATCGAACTCGGGGCGGACGACTACGTGACCAAGCCGTTCAGCCCGCGCATCCTCATGGCCAGGCTCAAGAACGCCATTCGCCGCCAGCACGCCGACTACGAACCGAACCAGAACGAACCGGAACGCTACGTCCTCTGCGGCGGCGAACTGGTCATCGACCCCGCACGCCACGTGGTCACCCTCTGCGGCAAGGACGTCGACCTGACCCTCACCGAGTTCGGGATCATCCAGTACCTCGCGGCCCGCCCGGGATTCGTCCGCACGCGGGAACAGATCATCTCCGCGGTCCATGGACGGGCCACCGTCCTCTCCAGCCGGACCGTCGACGTGCACGTGACCGCGCTCCGGCGGAAGCTCGAGGCACTCGGGACCCGCATCGAGACGGTGCGCGGGGTCGGCTATCGATTCGCGGAAGTCTCCGAGACCTCGATCGAGGACTAGCCGAGCCGGCCGGTATCCCGCGAGCGAGGTATGGTGTGCGACGACAGCCCCCGTCGCGAGGACCGCCCGTGCCCAGCCGAACCGTCTCCTCCTCCCTCCCGCTCTTCCGACTGCTGCGCGCAGCCGCCGGGCTGGGCGTCCTGCTGGCCCTGATGTTCTGGATGCGCGAGCAGGCGCTCGAGGGCGGGGCCGCGGAGAGCGCCGCCTCCAGGTGGACCCTGAACCTCGCACTCTGGCTGGGCGGCGGCTTCACGGTGGCGGCCCTGGGCTTCACCTGGCACCGGGCACGTCGCGACCACCGCGACCTCCGGAGGATCGTCGAGGGAGCGAGTCGGTTCTCCAACGACGAGCTCAGCTTCCAGATCCCCCGCAGCGGCGAACCGGAGTGGGACCGGGTGACGGTCTCGCTGAACCGGATGGCCGAGACCCTCCGCGGGCAGTTCGAGGAACTCCGACGGCAGCGTGGCGAGCAGACCACGATCCTCGAATCGATGAACAGCAGCCTGATCGCGGTGGATCGGGACCACTACGTGCTGACCGCGAACCGCGCGGCGGAGGCATTCTTCCAGCTGGAGGCGGGCTACCGAGGGCGGCTGCTCGAGGAGGTCCTTCGGGAACCGGCGCTCAATCGGATCGTGGAGGAGTCCCTGCGGCTGGGGGAGACCCGCCGGCTGGAGTTCGAGTCCTCCACCGTCACCGGTCGCCGGCTCTCGGTGAGCTCCCAGCAGATGTTCGACGAGCGGCAGGAGTCGGTCGGGGCGGTGCTCATCGTCGATGACGTCACCGAGATGCGCAAGCTCGAGAGCATGCGATCGGACTTCGCGGCCAACGTGAGCCACGAGCTCCGGACCCCCATCACCTCGATTCGCGGCTACGCCGAGACCCTCCAGGAGGTGGGGGCCGGGGACCGGGAGCAGTTCCTCAAGTTCACCGGGATCATCCAGCGCAACGCCGACCGGCTCGAGGCGATCATCGAGGACCTGCTCACCCTGGCCAGCCTGGAGCGACCCGGCCCCCTCGAGGAGGCCGACCTGGAACCGGTGGACCTGAGGTCGATCCACCTCGAGGTGAAGGATCGGATGCACCGCCTGTCCAGTGAACGAGGGATCGAACTCCGCTTCGAGGGCTCGGACGAGGTCGAGGTCCTCACCCGAGGGGACCTGCTCGTGGAGGCCCTCTCGAACCTGGTGTCCAACGCGGTCCGCTACGGCCCGCCCGCGGTCCCGGTCCTGATCCGCACTCGGCTGGACGAGGCCTCGGGACTCCTGACCACCGAGGTCGAGGACCGGGGACCGGGCATCCCCGAGCGCCACGTGCCCCGGCTGTTCGAGCGCTTCTACCGAGTCGACAAGTCACGCTCGCGGGCCGACGGTGGCACCGGCCTGGGCCTCGCGATCGTGAAGCACATCGCGCTGGTCCACGGCGGCGAGATCTCGGTCCACACCCGGGTGGGCGAGGGAAGTCGATTCAGCCTCAGCATCCCGCGGGCCCGAAAACTGGGCCTTCCGTAACCGAACCTTAACGTCCTCCTAACGATTGGTGTTCAGAATCCGCCCGGTGCAAACGGCCGTCGCCGATTGCCTTGAAGCCACCACGCACGCCTTACAGACAAGGGACCCACCATGACCACCTGCCTCACCAGCGCGTTGATCGCGAGCATCTGCCTCGCTGCTCCCGACCCCCAGGAATCACGGGATCTTCGTCGGGTCCGGGGAGCCATCATGGTCGATGGATCCAGCACCGTCTATCCGATCACGGAGGCGGTGGCCGAGGAGTTCTCCGAGGAGGCACCCCGGGTCAAGACCACGGTCGGGATCTCCGGCACCGGCGGAGGCTTCAAGCGGTTCGCGGCCGGCGAGACCGACATCTCCGACGCCTCCCGGGCGATCAAGGCCAAGGAGGCGAAGGCCTGCACCGACAATGGCGTCGAGTTCATCGAACTTCCCGTGGCCTACGACGGACTCACGATCGTGCTCAACAACTCCAACGACTGGGTGGACCACCTCACCGTCGATGAGTTGAGGAAGATCTTCCTGGCCGACCAGGCGGTGGACTCCTGGAGCGAGGTTCGCAAGGGATGGCCGGACACCCCGATCAAGGTCTATTCACCGGGCACGGACTCCGGGACCTTCGACTACTTCAAGGAGGTGGTCGCCGGGAAGACCGGTTCCATCCGTTCCGACATGCAGGTCTCGGAGGACGACAACGTCCTGGTCCGGGGGGTGGCCGGGGATGCCGCCTCCATCGGCTTCTTCGGGTGCGCGTACTACTTCGAGAACGCGGACAAGCTCAAGGCATGTCCGATCATCAACGGGGAGGGCAAGCCCGAGCTGCCGAGCAAGCAGTCGATCGAGTCCGGCACCTACAACCCCTTCAGTCGTCCGCTGTTCATCTACGTCAACCTGAACTCGATCAAGCGGCCCGAGGTGGCCGGGTTCGTGGATTTCTACCTCGAGAACGCCGGCGACATGGCCGAGGAGGTCGGGTACGTGCGCCTGCCCCAGGCCATCTACGACCGGTGCCAGGCGAATGTGGACAACCGCCGGACGGGAACCCAGTTCCTGCGCGACGGTGAGAAGGTCCACGGGCCGCTTCCCGAGGTCTACAAGTGACCCCACGGGGGCAATCAGGGAAAAACACGTGGAATTGGCTGTCGATCGCGGGCGCAAGCCATGCTGATTGATCAAGATGAAGGCCCCGGCAGCCATGCCGGGGCCACTCAGCCAGGCCGATTCCAGCGAACCCGAGAAACGATGTCGACCACCGAGCCGTTCGAGAACCTCCAGGAGCTGACCCACCATCGGGGCACCCCGAGGCGTCGTGGACTGCTCAGGATCAGGGAGCGCGTGATCAGGCTGGCCCTGCTGGGGTGCGCGGTGTTCTCCGTGGTCACCACCGCCGCGATCATCGTGGTCCTCGCCAACGAGACCCTGTCCTTCTTCGCCACCAACACCTCGGACGTTCGTGCCGGCGAGGTCCGGGTACCCCTGGATTCGGTCGACCCCCGGGAGGCGGAACTGCTGACGGAATGGAACCTCGAGGTCCCGGGCAGTCCGGGCGCGGCCCTGCCCTCAGGGTCCTTCCTCGCGATCCAGGACGACCGGGATCGAAGCATCCTGGTCCCGGTCTCGCAGCTGGAGGACGAACGGACGAACACGTCGGGCGACGACCCGCGCGCTGCCCTGGCCGGACTCCTGGACCGGGCGGGCCCGGACGGGGAGCTCGAGCTGACCGGCTGGGTGGAGGATGGCCCGCGCCGTCCCGAGGTCGGCTTCGGTGAATTCATCACCGGGACCGAGTGGAACCCCCTGCTCGGGGAGGAGAAGCAGTTCGGCATCTGGCCGCTGATCACCGGGACCCTCCTGATCACCGCGATCGCGGCGGTCTTCGCGCTGCCGATCGGGCTGGTCACCGCGATCTTCCTCTCCGAATACGCCCCGATGCGGGTCCGGAACGTGGTCAAGCCGATCCTCGAGATCCTCGCGGGCGTCCCGACCGTGGTCTTCGGGTTCTTCGCGCTGACCGTGCTGACCCCGGGCCTGAACTGGCTGGGCGGGGTCTACAACAGCCTCCTCGAGGGCACCCTCGCCTTCGACACCTACAACGCGATGGCCGCGGGCCTCGCGGTGGGGATCATGATCCTCCCGATCGTGACCAGCCTCGCCGAGGATGCGCTCCGGTCGGTCCCGAAGGCGCTCCGGGACGGGGCGTTCGCCCTGGGCGCGACCCGCTTCGACGTGTCGACCCGGGTGGTGGTCCCCGCCGCGCTCAGCGGCATCATGGCCTCCTTCCTGCTGGCGATCACCCGCGCGGTCGGTGAAACGATGATCGTCGCCCTGGCCGCGGGGGGACTCGCCCAGATGGCCTACGACCCGACCGGTCCCGCGCAGACGATGACCGCCTACATGGTCCAGATCTTCCTCGGGGACGCCCCCGCCACCGGAGTGGAATACAAGTCCAGCTACGCGGTGGCGGCGGTCCTCTTCCTGATGACCCTGGTCCTGACCATCGCCGGCAACCTGATCCTCAATCGCTTCCGCGAGGAGTACGAGTGATGTCCGCGATCGGTTCCAGGGACAGCCTGCAGCAGTTGACCAGGAGCGGTCGGAGCCGCTCCGCCCGGCTCCGGGAGTTCGTCAACCGTGCGTTCTTCATTAGCTGCCTGCTGATCACCAGCATCGCGATCATCGCCCTGACGGTGCTGCTGACCACCGTCGCGGTGCAGGGCTGGGGCGGCCTGAGCCTCGAGTTCCTCACCAACTTCAGCTCGCGCAACCCCGAGGCCGCCGGCATCAAGGCCGCCCTCTGGGGGTCGGTCTGGGTCTGCGGGGTCTGCGGCCTCGTGGCGCTGCCGATCGGGGTCGGGACCGCGATCTACCTCGAGGAGTTCGCGGGCAAGAACCGACTCACCAGCTTCGTGCGGACCAACATCTCGAACCTCGCCGGGGTGCCTTCGATCGTCTACGGCATCATCGGACTGACCATCTTCGCGAGGATGTTCGGGCTGCCGGGGATCGGGACGGAGACCGAACCGGGCCTGACCGTGGGCTCCAGCTGGTACGACAGCTACTACACCGCCGACGGTGGCGTGGCCTTCCGGCCGCTCGAGTCCCGAGGGGCGCCGGCCGGCGCGATCGTCGACGGCACCCCGCTGCTGCTGGTCGATGAGGTCGACACCTCGGTGGTCCAGCCCCGGCAGCTCCCCGCACTGGTGGTGGCCGACGGGGACCGCGGGTTCTCGGTCGCCCTGGAGGAGGCGGCGATCCCCATCACGATCGGCACCGCCGAGGAGGCGAGGGACCGGGGCGCCACGCTGGCCGGCTTCGTGCGGATGACCGAATCGGGCAACCCCCGGGTCTGGGACCGGACCACCGCCTACCTGACCGACGCCACGCTCTCCGGTGCGGTGCTCGACCAGGCGACGAGCGTCGAGGGTCGCTGGCTCTCGTGCGAGGACCTCGCGGGGGAGACCCTCTTCGTCCGGGTCCCGGACGACCGCTACCGGGTCGAGGCCGGGGACCGGGCGCACCGGCTGCGGACCGTCCTGCCGAGGATCACGCGGACCCAGCTCGAGGCGACGAGCGCACCGGAGCGCATCGAGGTGATGCTCGGCGAGGGCGGCCGGCTGGTGCAGGGCGAGTTGTGGAACGAGTATCGCGTCCAGGGTCGCCGACCCACCCGCTACGCCCTGGTCGAGGCGAAGGCGGCCCCGGCGGCGGACCCGCCCCCGGTCGGGGGCTGGCTTCCCGTCTACCCCCGGCTCCGGAACGAGTTCCTGGAGACCGGCAGACGGACCGTGCGCGCCAGCGTCGTCGCGGACGACGCCCCGATCGACGGGCTTCCCCCCGGGGCGATCCTCGCGTCGGACGCCCGGGCACCGCTCCCCGACCAGCGCCTGGAGCGGCGGAGCTGGTACTACTTCCAGTTCCCGTTCGGGAAGGGCGTCTTCGCCGGCGGCCTGACCCTGATGCTGGTCATCCTCCCGGTGGTGATCATCGCCTCGGTGGAGGCGCTTCGGGCGGTTCCCAACTCCCTCCGGCAGGCCTCCCTCGCCATGGGGGCGACCCGGTGGCAGACCGTCCAGAAGGTCACCCTGCCGGCCTCGATCCCGATGATCATGACCGGATCGATCCTGGCGATGAGTCGGGCGATCGGCGAGGCGGCCCCGATCCTGGTGCTCGGGGTGGCCCTGTTCATCACCAGGACCCCCCAGAACCTGATGGACCAGTTCACCATCCTTCCCATGCAGATCTACAACTGGGCCCAGCGTCCCGGGGAGTCCTTCCAGGAACTGGCCGCCGCGGGGATCATCGTCCTGCTGGTGGTGCTGCTGACCTTCAACGCAGCCGCTATCCTGATACGGCAGCGTCTCCAGAGCAGGCTTGGATCATGAGCACCACGAAAGAGACATCAGCGGGCGTCACCGGCGACCGATCGGTTCCCGGGAGCACCCCGGCCGGACGATCGGTCCTCGAGGTCACGCTCGACCCCGGCCCCGCGGAACCCGAATCCACCGTCGAGGACCCCTCACCCGACCCCATGGCCGACCAACCGCACGAGACCGTGATCACGACGAAGGGCTTCTCCTCCTGGTACGGGAAGTTCCAGGCGCTGCACGAGCTCGACCTCGAGATCCCCAGGAAGCAGGTCACGGCCCTGATCGGACCGTCCGGATGCGGCAAGAGCACCTTCCTGCGCTGGATCAACCGGATGAACGACACCATCTCCGGGGCCTACTCCCGCGGGGAGATGGTGCTCGCCGGCGAGGACATCACCTCCAGCCAGTGCGACGTGGTCGACCTCCGGCGCCGGGTGGGCATGGTCTTCCAGCGACCGAACCCCTTCCCCAAGTCGATCTTCGAGAACATCGCGTACGGGGCCCGGCTGCATCGCCGCTACGACCGGACCGACCTCGAGGAGCTCGTCGAGCACAGCCTCCGCCAGGCCGCGATCTGGGACGAGGTCAAGGACCGCCTCAAGGACTCCGCGCTGGGGCTCTCGGGCGGGCAGCAGCAGCGGCTGTGCATCGCGCGGGCCATCGCGGTGGGTCCGGAGGTCCTGCTGATGGACGAACCGTGCTCCGCGCTGGACCCGAAGTCGAGCGCGGCGATCGAGGAACTGATCCGCGGCTTGAAGCAGAACTACACGATCGTGATCGTCACCCACAACATGCAGCAGGCGGCCCGGATCTCCGACCGCACCTCGTTCTTCTACGAGGGGCGGCTCATCGAGACCGGCGACACCGAGCAGATCTTCACCACGCCGGCCAAGAAGCAGACCGACGACTACATCAGCGGCCGTTTCGGTTAAGATCCGGTCCAGCATCGGGGCGGTCCCACCCACCGCGCGCACCGGCCCCGACCAGTCACCGCAGGGTGTGAGCCATGACCGTCGACCTTCCAAACGACCTCATCGAACTTCGACGCAACCTGCTCGCCCTCAGCGCGCTGGTCGAGCAGCAGGTGACCAGGACCCTGGAGGCCATGGCCAACTCGGACCCGGACCTGGCGCGCGAGGTGAAGGGCTCCGACGCGGAGATCGACGCCCTGGACCTGATGATCGAGGAGCAGTGCATGCGGCTGCTGGCCCTGGGGTCCCCGATGGCGGGCGACCTGCGGCAGATCCTCTCCACCCTGCGGATCAGCGGCCAGCTGGAGCGGATCGCGGACCTCGCCAAGGGCATCAGCAAGCGGACGATCAAGATCTCCAGGCTGGAGGCGATCGGTCTGCCCCCCGCCCTGCTCGAGATGGCGGAAGCGACCCGCAGCATGATCGGCAAGGGACTGGTCGCCCTCAGCGACGAGGACGTGGCCCTCTGCAAGGAGGTCCGCCTCGCCGACAACGAGGTGGACGACCTCAACAAGCAGGTGCTTCGATGGAGCCGGGACGAGATCCCCCGAAACGTCGAGCACACCGACGCGGCGATCCACCTGCTCACCATCGCCCAGCGCATGGAGCGCATGTGTGACATCACGACCCTGATCGTGGAGGAGGTCATCTTCCTGGTCGAGGGCCGCATCGTCCGGCACGGCGCTGAATAAGCTGTCGCCCGACCGCGACCCGACCCCGGAGATTCGAGAATGCGGCGAACCCGGAGCGGGGTGCGTGCGTCCTACCCACGCCCCCACCCGGGACCGACGCCCATGCGCACGACCAGCCACCCGCCATCCACCGCGAACGAACGAACGCGCCTCCTCGCGGAGGCCGCACGACTGCTGGACGACAGGCGCTCGTGCCTCGCGGGTCCCCAGCCCCCCCGGGACCTGGCCGTGGAGATCGCGAACCGCCTGGAGGGAACGCTGGTCAGCCAGGCCTCCCGGGCCCGGATCATGGACCTCGCGGACCGGATGGGGATCCGGCGGTTCGAGGCGTCCCTGCTCATCGCCCAGATCCAGGACCGCGCACGACGCGGGGAGCCCGTCCCGGGCCCGCTGACGGGGCTCGGGGGCCCGCCGGCGATCGGGCGATCCACGGCCGCGGCGACGCGGTTGCACGACGCGGGGCTGCGGTTGACGGGGTTGCTGGCGGGCGCGGGCCTGGTCCTGGTGGCGATCGGCTGGCTGCTCGCCTGAGTCGGGGGCGGCGGTTCAGGGGGCGGGGTCGACCAGTTCGCGGGCCTCGATGCACGAGGCGACCTGCTCCCGATCCAGTTCCGAGAGCTCGAGCAGCACCACCTCGTCGTTGTCCGAGGAGGTGGCCATCCCGAGTTCCTTGAGCGTCTCCAGCGCGGCGTCCTGCTCGGCCTGCTTCTTGGACTTGCCCCAGCAGGAGGCGAATCGACGACCGCCGATCTGCACCCCGACCTGGAAGCACTTGTCGTGGTCGGGGCCGTCCTCCGCGAGCACCGGGTAGATCGGGTTGTCGATGCCGAACTTCTGGAGCGCCTGCTGGAGCACGGACTTGAAGTTCTCCTGGTGACCGAGCCGCTCCGCGGACTCGATCAGGCCACCGACGTGGCGCAGGATGAATCGACGGGCCGCACCGAGTCCGGCGTCGAGGTAGATCGCGCCGATCAGGGACTCGAAGACCGCGGCCGCCAGGGAGAGGGGGACCTCCTCGCGCGAGCCCATGCCCTTGCCCAGCTGGAGCAGGTCCACCAGCCGGAGCTCGATCGCGAGGTCCGCGCAGGTCTTCCGGCTCACGATGTTCGACTTGATCTTGGTCAGCTCCCCCTCGAGGAAGTCGGGGTAGGCGTGGTAGAGGTGCTCGCAGATCACCAGCCCCAGCACGCTGTCGCCGAGGAACTCCAGCCGCTCGTTGCTGTTCAGCCGGGTGTCCGCCTGCGAGGAGTGGCGCAGGGCCCGGATCACCAGGGTCGGGTCGGTGAACACGTGGTCCACGCGCTCCTGGGTCAGGCTGATGAGTTCGTCGTGGCTCATGGATCCTGGGAGATGGTCCCTGGGGGGCCGGGGGGGGTCCGGGGGGGTGGAGGAGGGCGATCCGGGCCGGGCCGGGGTGGGGATCGGCCACGAAACGCGTTCTCGATTGATGGTAGGGGTTTCTTCGTCCGGTTGGACCGCCGGGCAGGATATTCGCCGGGTTTGCCCGCCCGTCCCCGGGAGGCTATCGGGCCCGCCCGGGACTGGCATCCACGGAAGGATCGGGGTAGGATCCCCAATTCGCCGATGGCGGGGATCCCCGCCGCCACACCCGAGGTCCGACGATGCACTACCCCCGACGAGTCAGTCGAATCAAGAAGATCCGCAAGCAGGGTTTCCGTGCCCGGATGAAGACCAAGGCCGGTCGCAAGATCATCAACCGACAGCGCCGCCTCGGCCGGTCGGTCAACGTGCGCTGATCCGCACCCCCGTGAACCAGGTCGAATCCATCCCCCACCCCGCCCCCCCGGTGGTGGTCGTGGTCGGTCCGCGCGGTTCGGGGAAGTCCACGATCGGCCGACTGCTGGCCGAACGGCTCGAACGACCCTGGCACGACCTCGACCAGCTCGCCCTCGAGGCGTGCGGCCTCCGGACGATCCGCGAGGTCTTCGAGGGACCGGGCGAGTCCCGGTGGCGCGAGGCGGAGTGCGCGGCGCTCCGCCGACAGCTCGACCGGGGGCCCCAGGTCCTCTCCCTCGGCGGGGGCGCCCCCACGCGCCCCGAGGTGGCGGAGCTGCTCGCGGGCCATCGCGCCCGGGGCACCGCGATCGTGGTCTGGCTGGACGCCGCGCCCGAGGTCCTGGCGGCGCGCGTGGGGGACCACGACGACGAACGTCCGCCGTTGCTCGCCGACGAGGCCGGCCGCCCGGTCCCGCCGCTCGAGGAGGCGAGGATCCTGCGCGAAGGCCGCGAGGCGTCCTACCGCGCGGTGAGCGACGTCATCCTGCGCAACGAGGATGATCCGGCGTCCGCGGTGGACCGACTGCTGCGGCCGCCCGGATCCGGCTGAAGTCACCCGCCGGGCCGTTCGGCAATCTGCAGGCGGCCGGCGGATCCGACCGATCCTAGGGATGACCCCTTGTCCACCCCCGCCGAGGACCGAACGTCCGGAAGCATCCATGAACCTGCTCGACGCCGTCATCCTGGGAATCGTGGAAGGGGTCACCGAGTACCTCCCGGTCTCCTCCACCGGCCACCTGATCATCACCGCGTGGCTGCTGGGACTGAACGAGGAATGGCGGACGAAGGTCGCGGTGGACGCGTTCACCATCATCATCCAGGGTGGGGCGATCCTGGCGGTGCTCGGGCTCTACCGCGCCCGGGTCTGGCAGATGCTTCGTGGACTCCTCGGTCTCGACCGGGCGGGACTCGGGCTCTTCCGCAACCTCATGGTCGCGCTGCTGCCCGCGGTGGTCCTCGGGGTCCTCTTCGAGAAGGCGATCGAACACTACCTCTTCCACCCCCGACCGGTCATCCTGGCGTTGTTCATCGGAGGGGTGCTGCTGCTGGTGATCGGCCCCTGGCAGCGCCGGATCTTCCGGGAACAGGGGCCGGGAACCGGGCCCGGACCGGAGGCGGACGCGGGGACCGGGGGGCCGCCCCCGACGGGGCGTCGGTACATCGAGATCGAGCAGCTTCGCTGGTGGCAGGCCCTGGTCATCGGGCTGCTCCAGTGCGTGGCGATGTGGCCGGGAACCAGTCGTTCGATGATGACCATCGTCGGGGGGATGTTCATGGGCCTCAGGCCGAGGCAGGCCGCGGAATTCAGCTTCCTGCTGGGACTGCCCACCCTCGGGGGGGCGTGCGCATACACCCTCCTGAAGATCTGGCTGAACGGGGAGAGCACCTTCCTCCAGGACCTCGGGGGCTGGGTCCCGCTGGTGGTGGGCCTGGTGGTCGCCACCGGCTCGGCGGCCCTCGCGGTCCACTGGCTGGTGGCGTGGCTGACGAACCACGGGCTCTCGATCTTCGGCTGGTGGCGGATCGGGCTCTCCGCGGCGCTCCTGGCGGGACTGCTCAGCGGACGGCTCACCATCACCCCGCCCGCGGATCTCGAGCGGGTCAGCCCGAACACCCTGCGCGAGAAGCGGACCCTCGTGGTGCCGATGGCCACGCCCGGTTCGACGGAGGCCCCGGGTCCCCGGCGCCCGCAACCGATCAGCCGGGTCAGTCGCCCGGTGCACCACCGCCCGGCGAACCGAGCCTGAGCACCTGTTCCCGCAGGGTCCGTTCGACCGCCTCGTCCTGCAGGGGCAGGCCCCGGGTGACCCGCGCGAGCTGCCGTTCCACGCCCAGCCGGTCCAGCACCGAGACCACCCGGGTCAGGGGCGCGGCCTGTTCGAAGACCGCGATCTGCCAGCCGCGCTCCGCGGTGAGGAAGCCGACGTAGAGGGTGTCCCCCGCGATCACGGGGGTGGTCGCGTCCAGCCAGGTGGGGTCGTCGCCCGGCGGGTGGAGCCCGGGTTGGGCGAAGGTCTTGCCGCCGTTGCGCTCCATGAGCATCCACCGGACGGCACCGGGTTCGTCGCCCCCGGCGAGCATGCGGAGCCACCACTGGCTTCCCTGGAAGGTCACCGGGGAGTAGTCCACGACCTCGGGACGAGGGAAGAGGGTGCCGCCGAGCGCCCACGCGAGCAGTGCGGCCATCACGAAGAAGACCGCCACCTTCACGAGGAGGCTTCGGAGACCGAGCATGACCTGGGCGACTGCCATCGCAAGAGGATAACTCAGTCCGCGTGCGGCCGGAGGGCCTCGAGCAATCGGGCCTCGTCCCAGACCTCCACCCCGAGTGCGCGGGCCTTCTCGAGCTTGCTGCCGGCCTGCTCGCCCGCCACCAGCAGGTCGGTCCGCCCGGAGACCGAGCCCGTGACCTTCGCCCCCAGGCCCTCCAGGCGCGCCGCCAGCTCCGAACGACCGAAGGACTCCAGGGTGCCGGTCAGGACCACCGTGAGCCCGCTGAACGGGGACGCCCCGGCGTCGGGACCCGGCCCGGCCCCGTGCTCGAGGCTCTCCAGGGAGACCCCCACCGCGCGGAGCCGATCGAACGCCTCGCGGGAGGCGGGGGTGTCCAGGTACTCGCGAAGGCTGTGGGCGGTGATCTCCCCGAAGTCCTCGAGTTCCGAGATCGCCTGCTCGCTGGCCGCCTGGAGGGCGGCGGCGTCGGGGAAGGCGCGGGCGAGCGTGCGCGCCGCGCTGGCCCCGACGTGCCGGATCCCGAGCCCCGCGAGGACCCTGGCCAGCCCGCGGGACTTCGCCTGCTCGCTCGCGGCGAGGAGGTTCTCGACGGAGGTCTCCCCCATCCGCTCGAGCTCGAGCAGGCGTTCGCGATCCAGGGTGAACACGTCGGCGAAGTGGGTCACGAGCCCCGCCCCCACCAGCTGGTCGATGAGCTTGTCGCCGAAGCCGTCCAGGTCCATCTGGCCGCGGCCGACGAACCACTTGAGCCGCTCCCGGAACTGGGCGGGGCACTCGGGGTTCGTGCAGTAGAGCTTGGGCCCCTCCTGCTCGACCCCGCCCCCGCAGTCCGGGCAGTCGAGGGGGGCGTCGATCGGTCGCTCCTCGCCGGTCCGGGCCGCCTCCCGGACCATCACCACCTGCGGGATGATCTCCCCCGCCTTCTCCACCACCACCCGGTCGCCGAGCCGGATGTCCTTGCGGCGGATCTCCTCGATGTTGTGCAGGGTCGCGTGGCGCACCGTGGTGCCGGAGACCACCACCGGGTCCATGGTCGCGCGCGGGGTGAGGGTCCCCCCCTTGCCCACCTGCCACGTGACCTCCCGCAGCCGGGTCTCGGCCTGTTCCGCGGGGTACTTGAACGCGATGCACCAGCGGGGCGCCTTGGCGGTCTCGCCCAGCCGCCGCTGCTGCTCGAAGTCGTCCACGCGGACCACCATGCCGTCGATCGCGTAGCCGAGCTCCCCGCGGCGCGCGCCGAAGTCCTCGACCGCGGCGACGATCTCGGGAAGGCCCGTGCAGCGCACCGCCCGATCGGAGACCGGGATCCCCAACCCGCGGATCCGTTCGAGGAAGCCGGAGTGGTCGGTCACCTCCTCGAATCCCACCAGCTCCCCTCGCCCGTGGGCGCAGAAGCGGAGCCGACGGGCGCGGACCACGGAGGCGTCCAGGCTCTTGAGGCTCCCGGCGGTGGAGTTCCGGGCGTTGGCGAACAGCGGCTCCCCGGCCTCCGCCCGCTCGCGGTTGATGCGCTCGAACTCCACGTCCGGGAGGTAGATCTCCCCGCGCACCTCGAGGACCGGGGGGGCACCGTCGGCGAGGACCAGGGGCACCGAGTCGATCGCCCGCACGTTCGAGGTCACCAGGTCCCCCCGCTCGCCGTCGCCCCGGGTGACGGCGGCGACCAGCCGGCCGGACTCGTAGCGGAGGCTGATGGCGACCCCGTCGATCTTGGGGTCGCAGAGGAACCGCGGGGTGTCCCCGTCGAGCCCCCGGAGCACCCGCTCGTGCCAGGCCCCGAGGTCGTCGATCGAGTAGGTGTTGTCCACCGACATCATGCGGACCCGGTGCGCCACGTTCTCGAACCCCTCGACCGGTCCCCCCCCCACCCGGGCGGAGGGGCTGGAGGGATCCGCGAGCCCGGGGTGGCGCGATTCCAGCTCGATGAGTTCGCGGAGGAGGCCGTCGAACTCGGAGTCGCTCAGGAAGGGATCCGCCTCCACGTAGTAGGAGCGGTTCGCCCGATGCAGGAGCTCGCGAAGTTCGTCGATCCGGGCTGGTTCGTCTGCGGGTGCTGCCACGTGCTCAATCCCGGGAGATGACGTCGGGCCCCTTGCCCGCCTTCTTCTCGTAGAAGCCGTCCCCGGACTTCTCGTACTTGGTGAATCCCATGCGATCGAGGTTCTTGTCGGAGAGCTTGGTCTTCTCGGCCGCATCGGAGTGGTTCAGCGGGAGGTTCGGGAGGGTGGGCACGCGACGGACCGGCTGGCCGGTCTCGGGGTGGGTGGTGAGGGCGGGCTCGGACATCTTCTGGATCACCTCGAAGTGTTCCCCGTCGCTGCCGTCCTCGTTGACGATGGCGTAGACGTAGGTGGGCATCAGGCGGGACTCCCGGACAGCTGCGCCTCGAGCAGCTCGCGGGCGTGCACCACGTCCTCGACCCGCCGACCACCGCTCTCCCGCTCGATGAGGACGTCCACCGCCCGGGGAAGCTCCCGGACCGCGGCGCAGAACGCCGGCCAGTCCACCATCCCCTCCCCCAGCCGGACCTCCTCCCCCCAGGTGCCCGGGGTCTGGGTGGGACGCGCGTCCTTGGCATGCACCTGGACCACGTGGGGGGCCAGCCGACGCAGCGAGTCCACGGGATCGCCCTTGTCGTAGAGGATCATGTTCGCGGGATCGAAGTTCACCCCGAGCCCCGGACGGTCGATCTCCTGGAGCACCTCGAGCAGGGTGTCCGCGGTCTCCTGGCCGGTCTCCAGCGCGAGGGTGATCGAGCGGTCCGCGAAGGCGTCCACCAGGATGCGAAGGCGCTCGACGACCAGCGACCGCTGGGGATCGCCGGGGTCGTGGGGGATGAAGCCCGCATGGAAGCTCACCAGCCCGATCGAGGATTCGGCGACCAGGTCCCGGACCCGGAGCATCAGCTCCAGGCTTCGCGGCCAGGTCTCCCCGGGGACCAGCCCGCCGGTGCGACGGATGGACTCCAGGGTGGAGTAGTCCTCCCCGATCGACTCCATCATCCCGCTGAGGACCAGGATCCCGGCGTCCTCGAGGTGCATGAAGGTGTCCGCCCAGTCCCGGGGATCGTTGACCAGGGGGTTCAGGGCCAGCTGGACCGCGTCCAGCCCGCAGGCCCGGATCTGCTCCACCAGCAGCTTGGGGCCGATCGGCTGGAGACTCCAGCTGCACACCCCGATCGACGTCCCGGCCGGGGTGCGGCCGTCCTCGTCCGAATGGCTGGGAAGGTGGCTCATGCTGCGCTCCTGGGTCGTGGAATCCCCTGAAAGTGTACCCGGAGATCAACCGCTGGCCCTGATCTGGCGGCGGACGTACCATGACGGACCGAAGGCACAGGACCAGGCATGCCAGATTACGAATCCGACCATCCCGCAGCAGCGGACCACGACCTCGAGCTGTCGGGCGAGACCGCCCTCGAGGGATCGGTCCGGGCGTCCTCGCCCAAGCCTCGTCGGTTCGGGGCGAGGCTGGAGGCCTGGTTGAGCCGACTGAGCACCCGCAACGCCTTCTGGAACAAGCTCTGCTCCCTGATCTGGCTCCCCTACGCCTTCCGGTCGGGGATCAGCTTCCGCAGGCTGGACACCGAGACGTTCACCGCGGTGCTGCCGTTCCGGCGCTTCAACCGGAACTGGTACAACGCGATGGCCGGGGCCGCGCTCCTGGGCAACTCGGAGGTGGCGGCGGGGATGTACCTCTTCGGCGAGTGCGGGAGCGAGTACATCGTGATCTGCAAGCAGATGCGCTACCGCTTCCTGCGACCCTGCTTCGGTCCCGCGATCTACCACATCGTCAACACCGAGGACCTCCAGGCCAAGATGAAGGAGGGCGGCGAGTTCAACATCGAGCTGGAGATGGACATCCGCCAGCAGATGCGCAAGCCGAAGACCAAGCAGCACCGGGTGGGGCGCTGCTTCATCACCTTCCACTGCACCCCGAAGGACATGTACCGCAAGCAGCGGGTCTCCCGCCGGGCGCGGCGCCGGGCCGGCCGCGAGACGAGGCTCGAGCTCGACCCCGTCCCCGAGGAGCCCCGCGGCCCGGCCAGCGAGGCGCGCGGGAGCACCACGCGTGACACCATCGCCAACTAGGATCCCCGCATGAGCCCGAGCCCCCCGTCCATCGCGGAGGCGGTTCCCGGGGCGGCCCGCGCCGCCACGCCGGCCGGCATCGTCGGCTGGGGGCTCTACTCGGCGAGCAGCTGGACCTGGTGCATCGGGATGTTCCTCCCGATCGTGCTGGTCAAGTACCTCGGCTGGCCGGGGTTCCTGCTCTTCGCGGTCCCCAACATCGCCGGGGTGGTGGCGTTCGGCTACGTCTTCGACGAGGGGGCCTGTCGGCGATTGCTCCGGGAGCACCGGGTCGCGGTCAGGATCTTCTCGACGGTCACCGTCTGCTACCAGCTCTTCTTCGTCGCGTGGATCGCCGGCGCGCTCTTCCCCGGCCAGGGCGGGCTGGCGGGCGCGGTCATCGCGGTGGGGATCTGGATCGTGGGTCTGGCCCTGGCCGCCCTGCCCGATCGGTTCTGGGTGGTCCTCGGCAGCGCCTGCTACCTGGCGTCCATCGGGCTCTTCGTCGCCTACCTGTCGACGCGGGGACCGGGACTGCTGGGGGACCCCCCCGCGGGCGGACTGCTCTCGGGCGCGGACACC
>MDTG01268468.1_pt1 | contig 26168 bp, 30 predicted proteins | sample 811421 | NCBI WGS metagenome assembly MDTG01 (sample SAMN05326645, study PRJNA326480) | marine metagenome | isolation source: seawater | place: Pacific Ocean: South East | collected 2011
CTCATTGGGGTGTGGCGCAGCGGTAGCGCAGCGGACTGTTAATCCGTTGGTCGCCGGTTCGAATCCGGCCACCCCAGCCATTATATTTTCAATAACTTATAGCTCTATTTTTTCAATTTCTTCTAATGAAATCTTATCACCCGCATTTGCGCATACTTTTTTGCCAGCCTCTATGTCTGAATCGTTAAGGGTACCCAGCTCTTTTTTGATCTTAATATCCAATAAATATGCTTTAGGGTTTTTTGGATAAGTTGCAACAAAGTGAGATACCCTAGAGCTCCCTGCCTCAAAGTCCCCAAGGTCAATACATAACTCAATATATTTTTGAAGAGCAAAAGCATCTCTATCATCTATGCCCAAAACTTCTTCGTACATTGCTCTTTGATTTTTAAGCTTTTCTAACTTTTTTTCATCAGACTCCACATTAAAACTATCCAAACTTAATTGAGCTGAGATTTCCTTTTCTTGTTCCGCTTCATCAATTTTACCTTCTCTCATATAAAAGAGAGACTTATTTGTCCGTGCCATTATGTGTTTTGGATTCAATTTAATAATCTTATCCATACACTCATGAGCCTTCGCATAATTTTTTTCCTCACCAAAAACAACACCCAAAGCTTCAAGGCAGTCAATACTTCTAGGATCAAAGTCTAGCGCCTGTTCCAAATCACTCTTGGCTCCAGATGAATCACCTCCAGTTAACTTATCAACTGATCTTAGAAACAAATAGTTTGCTTTTTCTCTAAGCGAATAGAGACCAATCTTTTCATAATCAAGAAAAGTAAAAGACCCTAATTTAGTTTTATGGATTCGATACTCTCTTTTAAGCTTGAACTCCATAAAATTTTCAAACTCAGCAATCTTAGTGCCTAAGTCTGAACGAAGATCGCCAAAACAAACGTCGTCATTTTTATAGATAAGAAATGGAAAAGTCGCCCCTCCCCTATTATTTTCAATTTTTGCCGCGACCTCTTGGCCGACAAAGCAACCCTTCTCTAAATCAAGTCCTATGGTTGCGGCAATAGAGTTTGAGATAAGCTCCGATTCATCTCCTGAAAAAAAAGAGTACATCCCAAGTAGCGATAGCTTTGAGTCAACTTCCTGCAGCTGTTTATTTTTAACCTCAAAGAGTGCACCCTCATCAAAGCCCAAAACAGCTCTTGAATAAAAGTTATCTTTATCAAGAGACTTTCTACCGGATCTGTACTCAAGAGCTGGAGCATCTATAACTTTCAGGGATACATCCTCCATAATAATATACTTATCGAGGTCATCTTTTATACCTTCTACAAGCTGATCTAAAACAAGAAGTTCAAAAGAATTTTCTTTAATTTTTTTAATTAAAAAATTAAATTTAATTTTCCCTTTAGGACAAAGCCTTGAGCCAGGATAATAATAACCTTGATTTAGGTTTTTTATATTTTTTGTCATCTGCCCCTGAAGAAAAGTCTCCGAATCCTCTCCTTTCACAGACAGAGCATTCATTTTTGGTAATTTAAAAATAGCACCGTCAATTAGAATTTTTTCTAAGTAAGTCATTGGTTCCATAAATTTCTACTTATCTTAATATTATTAAACAGAAAAAGACTCGCCACAGCCACAAGTATTCGACGCGTTTGGATTTGTAAAAACAAAACCTTTACCATTAAGGCCATCTTGATAATCCAAGGTTACACCGCGAAGGTAAATAGAGCTTTTAGGATCGATAAACACGCTAAAATTATCAAAATCTAGAATTCTATCGTTGTCTTTTTTCTCACCAAAATCAATTTTATAACTTAGACCGGAGCAACCTCCTCCAATAACACCAAGCCTTAAGCCTCTCGCGCTATCTGAATTGTTCTCACTGAATATTTTCGCGATATGATCAACGGCTTTGGGAGTAATTGTTACGAGATTTTCCATAATGTTTCCAATATAACACAATTAATTTAAGTGACCTAAGGCCACTTCGTTTCTTCTATTTTGTCTAAAAAATTTACATATCTAGCAGCAACAAAAAAGAAGTCACTAAGACGATTTAAATATTTAATATAGAACTCGGGAGCAGCCTCGATATTTTTATCAAAGTTTGATAATTTACGCTCAAGCTTCCTTGTATAAGTTCTACAAAGATGTAATCTTGATGAAACCTCAGAGCCACCAGGGAGAATAAATGAGGTTAATGCAGGAAGTTGTTCATCAAGCTTATCAATCATGTTTTCAATAAATGAAATTGATGTTTCCTCAAGTTGTGGAAGCTTGAATTTGGATCTCTCCTCTTCTTCACAAGCCATATTTGAACCCATAACAAATAGGTCTTTTTGTATTTGATGAAGAAATGTCTTAATTTCAGATGCATTAATTGAACTTAAACAAAATCCAATCAAAGAATTTAATTCATCCAAATCTCCATATAAATCAATTCTTAAATCTGATTTATGAACCCTGTTTCCGCTGACCAAAGATGTCGTTCCATCATCTCCTCTTTTTGTATAAAGCTTAGATTTCTCAGTCATTAGACATTTCTCCTATATTTTCCACCGATCTCAAAAAGAAGATTTGAAATCTGACCCAAGGAGCAATATCTAACAGTATGAAGCAGTTCTTCAAATATATTTCCTCCATCTATCGCAACTTTTCTTAGACGCGATAACGCTTCTGCATTTTTATCAGGATTTCTTGAAATAAATTCGTTCTTCCGATCTATTTGAGCTTGTTTTTCTTCATCACTACTTCTACTCAGCTCAATTTCCTCTGCCTCCTCATGTGAAGACTCACTCAGAAAAGTATTAATGCCAATTATTGGAAGCTCCCCAGAGTCTTTTAATTGTTCATAATAAAGTGACTCTTCTTGAATTTTGGAGCGTTGATACATACTCTCCATCGCACCTAGAACTCCGCCTTTATCACTTATTCTTTCAAATTCTTGTAGAACCGCCTCTTCAACTAAGTCGGACAATTCCTCAATCAAGTATGAACCTTGCATAGGATTATCAGTCTGATTAATTCCAAATTCTCTATTGATTATTAATTGGATCGCCATCGCCCGACGAACAGATTCTTCTGTCGGAGTCGTAATAGCTTCATCGTAAGCATTAGTATGGAGAGAGTTACAATTATCACTTAACGCGAGGTAAGCTTGAAGAGTTGTTCTTATGTCATTGAAATCTATCTCTTGGGCGTGAAGAGATCTACCTGATGTTTGAATATGATACTTAAACTTTTGAGATTTCTCACTCGCTCCATACTTATCTCTCAAAGTGACAGCCCAAATCTTTCTAGCGACTCTTCCTATAACCGAGTACTCGGGATCAAGCCCATTCGAAAAAAAGAAGGATAAGTTTTGACAAAAGTCATCTATCTTCATTCCTCTACTTAAATAATATTCAACGTAAGTGAAACCATTTGCCAACGTGAAGGCCAATTGAGTGATTGGGTTCGCTCCAGCTTCGGCAATATGATAACCGCTAATTGAAACAGTGTAGTAATTTTTAATCATATTTTTACAAAAGAACTCTTGAACATCACCCATGAGCTTTAAAGAAAAATCAAGTGTGTAAATACATGTATTTTGAGCTTGATCCTCTTTTAAAATATCTGCTTGAACAGTTCCGCGAACAGACTGCATCACTTCAATTTGTTTTTGAAGAATTTCTCTTTCCTCTCCATTTAGCTTTTGTTCGATCGCAGCATTCATATAAAAAGCGAGAATGATTGGAGCAGGCCCATTGATCGTCATTGAAACACTTGTTGACGGTGCGGTTAAGTCAAAGCCAGAAAACAAATCTTTCATGTCTTGAAGAGTTGCAATACTTACTCCGGCCTCTCCAATTTTTCCAAAAATATCAGGCCTTATTGCAGGGTCTTCTCCATAAAGAGTTACCGAATCAAATGCTGTAGATAGTCTCTTCGCTGGACTATCACTAGATAGGTAATGAAAACGTTTATTCGTTCTTAAAGGCCCCCCCTCACCAGCGAACATTCTTTTTGGATCTTCATCAGTTCTCTTTGAAGGAAAAATTCCTGAGGCATAGGGAAAGTGCCCTGGAAGATTAGACTTTCTCGTAAATTTATAAGTATCAGCAAGAGATTCGAACTTCGGAAACGCTACTTTCGAAACATCACTTCCACTTAATGATTTAAACTTACTAGAAACACTTAAAGTTTTTCCACGTACTGAATAATTAATTTTTCCATCACCATATTCACTTGTGGTTTTTTGAAAAACTTCTATAGCATCAAATGCGTCAGATCCAATTTCATCTTTTAACTCCGAAGCTTTTTTAGAAATCTCCTCAGCGTCGACTAATTTTGAAGCGACCGCAAGAGCTTCATATTTTTTAATGTTATCCACATTTTTCAAGGTTTCATCATTGTAAGTTCGAACCGCTTGGGAAATTTCTCTAAGATATAAAGCTCTGTCGGGTGAGATAATCGATCCCTTTTTTTCTGGTGCTTTATTTACTTCTCCAATCGAATTCATATCGATATTTTTAAAACTTATCGATTCACAAATTGCAATAAATAATGCATTAACACCCGGGTCATTAAACCTTGAAGCAATCGTTCCAAAAACATTAAGCTCCTCATCGCTAATGTGAGAAAATTTTGAGTTGGCCATTCCCTTTTCGCGACGAAATTGTTTTTTAATATCTCTTAGCGCATCTTCTGACCTTGGTTTTTCAAATTTATTTAGAACAACGAAGTCTGCACTTCCAAGCATCTCAATTTTTTCAAGCTGAGAGCTCGCACCATACTCAGGAGTCATAACATAAATAGTTTTATCCGCCACATGAACGATCTCATCACTCGCTTGGCCAATCCCTGATGTCTCAACAACAATCAAGTCAAACCTTTGCGATTTAAGAAAATTTATAACCTCGTTTATCTGTGGACTTAGTTCATTTTTTGAATCTCGTGTGGCCAAGGATCTGATATAGAACTGATCAAAAGAAGCAGCCCCGAGCCTTATTCTATCCCCTAAAAGTGCTCCTTGGGTTCTTCTCTTGGTCGGATCAACTGAAATTAGTGCAACTCTACTTCCATTCGCCGCTCGATTAAATCTCAAAAGTAACTCATCGATAAGAGATGATTTACCTGCTCCTCCCGTACCTGTTATACCAAGAATAGGAGTCTCATTTCCTATTGAAATTTCAAATGGGGCTTTGCCATTATTTTCAATAAAAGAAATAACTTTTGATAACTCTACAGAGTTTAGATCATCCCTTTTTGAAATGCCTGACCAATCAAAATCTCCGGTTGTGCAGTGTTTAGACTTTTCTACGATGTCATCAATAATTCCATCAAGCCCAAGTTTCATGCCATCGGCTGGCGAATAAATTTTTGTAATTCCTCTTCCTTCGAGAAGCTCAATTTCCTTTGGAGTGATGACTCCTCCTCCGCCACCAAAAATTCGAATATTTTCGGCTCCTTGTTCAGATAGTAAATCTTTAACATAGGAAAAGTATTCAACGTGGCCACCTTGATAGGAGCTTAGACAAATTGCGTGAGCATCTTCAGAAATCGCTGCATCAACAACTTCCTTGGCCGAGCGATTATGGCCTAGGTGAATCACCTCAACTCCTTTTGACTGAAGCAACCTTCTCATGATGTTAATTGAGACATCATGGCCATCAAATAAGCTCGCAGCTGACACAATTCTTAGACGTTCCATAGTTTACTCTTGGTTATTTTGACGTTACATGTTATTTTACTGACAATATATCCTATATCATTGATATAGCAAGTTGACATACGCAACAAATAAACTTTAGTTTAAGGCGAAGTTTAAACGAACAGGACCAAAATGACAGACAGCACAACTCTTGTTGAAAACCCATTTCACACTGCGAGATTAAAGCCGGCGAGAAAAGGCAAAAGACCACCAAAACTTTTGGCGGTAGTTCATCAGTCTGGTTGTACTGGGTGTGAAGTCTGTATCGCAGGCTGCCCTGTCGATTCCATAGAACTAGTTCCAGGACCAAATCCTGACAATCCTGTTTTCCAACAAATGGTTGAAATTGATATATCAAGATGTATTGGATGCCAGAACTGTTCACAAGACTGTCCATGGGAGACAATCACAATGTATCAAAGCGACGATGTGTTTACTGCATGGTCTTCTGAAACATTGAAATCTGAGCTTTATGTTTCAGAAGAGTTTGTCGAGAAAGTTTCTTTCAAATAAGCTAATCCAAACAAAACAAATAATACTAACGAAACTATCTGAGAGGTACTCAAACCTAAGTGCCAAATTCCTCTGATTTCATCTCCTCTCAAAAATTCATTTAAAAATCTAAAAACAGAGTAAGCTAGTACATAAATGAAAAAGTTATTATTTTTATTATCTTCGATTCGTTTTTTAAGTTTTAAACCAAGAACGAATAAAAAACCAACTTCAAATAATTGTGTCGGCCATCTATCTAAAAAATATAAAGGACAGTAATTTCCGTGGCAACAGCCGGCGAGAAAGCACCCAACCCTACCAATAGCATGCGCAAAGATCACTCCAGGTAAAAAACTAATTAATTTGCCAATAGCCTTGTTTCTTAACCTGCAATAAAAATAAATAAATATGATAGAACAAATATAACCTCCGTAAAATACGAGGCCTCCTCCATAAAAAAAGTCATTCAATAAATTAGAAAGGTCACCATCAATTAATTGAAAAAATAATCTTCCTCCAGTAAAAGCAATTAGCGGAAGCACGATAAGTAAAAAAGTGACCTCAAGCCGACTGCTGAAGAGATTTACCTTTCTATTATTTTTTAATGAGTATTTGAAAAAAAAAGCAAGAGATATACCCAAAAAAAAAGGGTACGAATGGATTAAAAAACCTCCAGGTAAATTAACACTCGGAAGCATTAAGTCTCGCTTTTCTGTCTAATCGATTTCTTTTTAAAGTCATTGATCATATCAATAATCATAAAAAATGCACCCACTGTTATGGCACTGTCCGCAACATTGAAAGCCGGAAAATGTGAGTTGCCTAAATAGAAGTCTAGGAAATCTACGACATAACCCAATGAGAAACGATCTATAAGGTTTCCAACAGCACCTGCAAAAATCAAACTATACGCCAAACAACCAATAAAATTTTCATGCCTTGTTTTCCAAATCAGTGAAATTAACCAAAAGCAAGCCCCCACAGGAACCCAAAGAAAAAGAATTTGCCTGACCAACAAGCTTGCTTGCGCCATAAAACCGAAAGCTGCTCCTGGGTTTCTCACATAAGTGAAATTAAAGAACCCATCGATTACAGGGATCGACTCTCCAAGATAAAACTTGGATTGAATTACCCCTTTTGTTATCTGATCAAGTATTATTAAAAAAGTAATTATTAAACTCATTTTCCATATGCGATTCATAAACATAAACCTTATTTATTATAATAATCTTTGGGATTAATATTATATTTTTCAATCTTTCTCAGCAGAGTCTTCTTAGGAATATGAGCTTTTATCGCTGTTTGATTAATTTTTCCAAGATGGGCTTTAAGCGCATTTACAATAAAAGCTCTTTCAAAAGTTTCTTTTGCTACGTTGAAGTTTAGTTTGTCCTGAGCAGGAAAGCCGAAAGAGTAATCATCTAAAAGTGTAGGCTCAAGCTCACTATCGTCTAAAACACTTGTTTTAATTTCATCGTAATTGATTTTATCTACTTGAGACTCAGAGCTATCTTCACCCTGATCTGCATTCTCTACAACCGTTTTTGGAAATGAACTAAGATTGATAACATCACTGGATTCTATAATAAAAGCATGTTCAATTACGTTTCGTAGTTCCCTTATATTTCCTGGCCATGAGTAATTACATAGTAAATTTGAAGCCTCTTCAGCTAAACCCTTAATGCTGAGATTATGATATTTATTAAAATAATCAACATAATGATCAATTAACCTAGGTATATCAGTTTTTCTTTTTCTCAAGGGTGGGAGGTAAACAGGAAGAACATTTAATCTGTAAAATAGATCCTCTCTAAATTCTCCATCTTTTATCATTTCCTCGAAAGGCTTATGAGATGCAGCAATAATTCTAACATCACTGTTAATAGTTCTATTTGAACCTACTGGATTGAATTTTTTCTCTTGTAAAACTCTTAGAAGCTTTACCTGCATTTGTGGACTTATATCCCCAATTTCATCAAGAAATAAAGTTCCGCCCTCAGCAAATTGAAACTTACCGATCTTTCGCTCAATGGCACCCGTGAAGGCACCCTTTTCATGGCCAAAAAGCTCAGACTCAATAAGCTCATCAGGAATAGCTGCCAAATTTATCGTCACAAATTTTTCATCTTTTCTCGGACCATTGTAATGTATTGCCTTAGCGACTAATTCTTTTCCTGTTCCTGACTCACCTCTAATTAAAACTGGCGTATTTACTTTAGAGAGCTTTGATATTACGTCAAAAACTTTTCTCATCACATTTGATTCACCGATAAACTCGTGATCCGAGTCCTCACCTAGGCTAAGCGAAGGTGCTGAAAAAGAGGTTGTCTCAACAAGAGACCTCGCTTTAATTGCCCTCTTTATCAAACTTGCTAAATGATCATGCTTAATTGGTTTTTCGAGATAGTTATATGCGCCTTCTTTAACAGCATCAACTGCATCGTTAATATTTGAATAGGCAGTTAAAATAATCACAATCACACTGGAATTAATTTTTTTAATCTCTTTTAGAGCTTCAATTCCATTCATGTTTGGCATGTTGACATCCATGACAACTAAGTCAAATTCATTTTGCCGAACTTCCTCAACTGCCTTTAAGCCATCCTCTGCTGTTGAAACGACAAAATCATGAAACTCCAAAGAATTTCTAAGGGTTTCTCTTAAGGTTTGATCATCATCTACAACAAGAATTTTTTTCATCCTAATCCTCTCTGCCTAAATATTCTGTAACCTTACCTTAAAGATAGTTCCACGGACAGAACTTTCAACATCGATATCCCCTCCGTGAGCTTCAATAAAGTACTTTACTAAATACAATCCAAGTCCAGAGCCTTTGATTGTTTCATTTTCATTATTTTTAACTCTATAGAACTTTTCAAAAATATATTTTAGACTTTCAGGTTCGATTCCAGGACCGGTGTCAGCTATAGTAATTTGAATAAAATCACCCAGGTCTTCTGTTTTGATTAAAATATTATTTCTCTCTCCACCATATTTAACTGCATTTTCCAATAAGTTAAAAACTACTCGATAAATTAGATTCTCATCTAATGTGATTGGAAATAAGTTCTCCAGTTCTGTGCTAATCGTCGCTTTTTTATTGGTGGCAAAAAAATTAAGTTTGCTTACTACTGACTTTATAATTTTATTTAAATCTCTTTGTGATTTTTGAAGATTAAATTTTTTAGCTTCAATCTTGGAAATATCTAATATTTCTGAGATAAACTTGTTGAGCTCCTCAGTTGACTGGTCAATCAGGGCCAAATTTCCATTTAAGTCTAGAGAACTTGTATTGTTCTTAAGGTTATCAACGATAGAGGAAATTTTAGCAATTGGGGTCTTCAAGTCGTGACTCATCAGGTTCATAAAATTATTTTTTAACTCATCAAGCTCCGCTTTCATCTCAGACTCTCGCTGTAATGACGCCGCTTTTTTGTTTTCTGAAATTGCTTTGAATGGCAGCGTCACATAGTAAGTTGCTGTAATTGCCGCGAGAACCTCCATCACCACGAAGTAAATATTATTAACCTTTAATAAAATAAAAACTAATAAGGTTAATATAAAAATAGTAAGAAAAAATACGGCTGTTGATATTGATGGCTTAAATTTTAAAACTAGGAAAAAAATAAAAACGGATGCGAATATCATTAAATAGAAGAGTGCATTGCCTTTGTATATATTGAATGTTTTACCCTGAAGAATGCTCTCTGATTGTTCAACATAGAGCTGCAAGTGCGAGACATTTTGGCCATTTTGCTTTTTATAGAAATATTCTGGATTAGATTTGAAACTTGGACCTATTAAGACATTTCTTCCCTCAACAATTTTCCGGTTAACAGTTCCAGTTACTAACATATGAAAAGGTATAAATTTGATATCTTTACTGTCTGACGCATAAGAGGTGTAAGAGAACTTTGCCTCAGCCTCTGGAACATAAAAACTACCATCGACATTATATATTTGCTTTTTATTAATTTTTTCAGCGAGAACCTTAACAAAAGATGCACTACCAGAAATGTCTAAAACAACTCTCCTAACCTTTCCATCCCTTGAGAAATCATTTTCATCAGTGGTTACCACTGTTATTGCCTTCTCTACGTCCAAGTGCCTAGAAAAAGAGCTTCGAACACCTCCTGCATCCACTAGTTCACCAACCAGTGTGTACCCAGAGAATCTTTCAAAAGCTTGGTTCATCAATTCAAATTCTTTTAAATCTCCTTTTCCATAATTACCCTGATCTATCACCAATGAAATTCCGTTAGGATTAAGTGAAATCAGATTATCAATGGCGACACGAAACGTCTTCGCACTGTAGGGGTATCTGTGGCCAAGAAAGTCATCACTTTTTTCATCAATATAAAACACTGTGTATTTATTATTCGGCTTTAATCCACCTGAAAAACCATCCAACACCAATGCCTCAAATTTACTAAAGTCATATCCTGTTATTAAGACCAGAAAAATAACAACCAATATAAAGGGCGCAACAATTGTGTAGGAGTAACTGAATCTTTTCAAAATAGAACCATCTCCATTCTTTTTTCTGAAAAATAACTTTTAAAGAAAAGAGAAAATACTTTTTTTTGTATCCAATCGAAAAAATACAACATCGTCTGCACTACTGATTTATTGAAGAATATTGAAAGAAAAGCAAAGTTTAATAAGTAAAATAAACCTAGAAAAAATACGATTATTGAGTAGGGGAAATATTTATAAAACGGTAAATTTACCACAAGGTTACTAACCTCTTTTAAATATTCATGGTTCGATGCGATTGATGAGAGACTAACAACCCCTTTTTTATTTCGGCACAAGAAACATCCAACTTTTACAAAGTCAGGATAACAATATCTTTGTACTTTGGTTGTTCCATCAACTTCCACTCCCTTGAAGTTGCATCCAAGAAGTAAGACCAACATGGCATGTCTATAAGTATATAAAATTACGCAAAATATTACGGCCGTAATATAAAATGAGTTCACAAGCTCTCCTTAGCCCAAAATGAACCTACAAGGTAAAATATACACCAAAAGGACTGATTGCGTCCTTTAATCCCTATAACTTTTTCATGCCGTTTGAATTTATATAAATAATATGTGGTCTACCACTTGATGCGCACAGCGTTATTGATGTAGAACTTCATTGTTTTTAAATTAGGGGAGAACCAGATGACTATTGACCGAATACTTTTTGGGACGGCAGGCGTGCCTAACGCAACTGAAAAAAAGAACAGTCCCGTTGAAGGAGTTAGAAAGATTCACGAGCTAGAATTAGACTGCATGCAGCTAGAGTTTGCTCACGGTGTAAGAATGAAAGAAGAAGTATCCTCAAACTTACGGAAGATTTCTTACGAGCTGGGTGTTCCATTAACTTCACACGGCCCTTATTACATAAACCTCAATGCAAGAGAACAAGACAAAATTGATTCATCTGTCGAAAGAATCATTCAGACAGCAAAAATTAGTGACCTTTGTGGTGCTGAGTCAATGACATTTCACGCAGCCTTTTACATGAAAGACTCGCCTTTTGACGTATTTGATCTTGTTGAAAAAAGTATGAACGTCATTGAAGAAAGACTATCTAGGCTAGATATTGAAATAGAGCTCAGGCCTGAACTGACAGGAAAAACGAGCCAGTTTGGATCACTAGAGGAGTTGATGTCACTCACTAAAAAAGTAAGCTCATGCAACCCTTGCATGGATTTTTCACACTTATATGCACGAACAGGAAAGTACAATACTTACGAGGAGTTCTGTGAAGTTCTAGATACATTAAGCAGTGAACTTGGAAGGCAAGCTCTGGATAATATGCATATTCATATTTCAGGAGTTAGCTCTAACTCAAAGGGTGATTTAAAACACCTTAACCTTGAGGATAGTGACTTTAACTGGAAGGACTTGATTAGAAGCTTAAAGAAATATGACTGCAAGGGATACATGATATCCAATAGCCCAAATCTTGAGCAAGATGCGAAGATGCTCAAAGACTTTTACTTAAGCTTGTAAATAAAACAAAACAACATCACGGAAAGCCACTCATTAGAGTGGCTTTTTTATTTCTATCGATTTTTCAATTTCAATATAAGTTTTTACATTTTCAATTTTATCTATCTTCCAATCTTCACTTATCTTTGAAAGCTCAAAAATTTTACGAACTTCAATTTGATCCCGACCTTTACTCAGCTCTAGGTCCACAGTAAGGAAAACTTTATCAGAGGCTTTTTCGTTAAGGCTGACGAACTTAAGCTTTTTTACCTCATACGGTTTTATTGGTACCTCAAACTCCCCCAAACTTTCAGCCGAAGAAAAATGCTCTTCAAGCGAGGACAAGCTTGATGCAGATTCAAGGTCTTTATAAAAGGTTCTGACTCTTTGCTCAGGCCCTATCGGACCAAAGCAACTAACAAAAAATAAGCACATGAATAAAAAAAACCTCATAAAAGAATCCCTTATAAAACCCCTAGTGCCTGAATTTTATCATATATCAAAGGCCAGTTGTTATCTTTTAAGGTGAAATCATCACTAAGCTCAAGACACAAATAATTCTCTTTTCTCCAGTGCAACCGGCCAATTAAAGAATAGTTAGTTCCAAAAAGAACTAATGATCCACTCATGTCCTTATTTTCATTAATGGATAAATCCATGTTTTCTGAGTAAAAAGTCATATAATTTTCGGATAAGCCTAGTAAAAAAATCTCTACCAACTCTTCTCCCCTAAGCTGGAGCAACGCTTTTTGGATTCTATGTGGCTTTGAAATAATTCTTTTATCAATTTGAAAATAGCAAGCCTCTGATACCTCTATTGAAAGTGAAATCAGTACTAAAATTTCCAAAGACAAAGAACAACTCAAAAAGACTAAAACAGGTGTCGACAAACTACCTGGGACTAAAACAAGAAACAAGATTCTCCCTAGTATCGATAAAGAACACAAAAGAGTTAAATATTTAGGCTTATATACGGCAAGTAAAGCCCCAAGCAATAAGAACGACCCAAAAGACAAAACAATATTCTCATCTAAAAAAAGGCCTGTTAAATATAAATATAACGAAACAAGTCCATTAAAATTTATAAAGTACAAATAGAGATTCTTTATATTTTTCACCGGAAGAATTTTCTCCAAAATAAAAATTGACCTTGCTAATTATAAAATTACTACGATGGAAAAGAAAATTAAGATAAGCAATAAGTGTCAAAAATCTAATGTATGTGAAGTATTTTGTCCTGAAGATGCCTTTTTCAGTATACAAAAGAAGCTTTTCGTTGATGATTTGAAATGCACACTGTGCGGAATTTGCCTAGATGTCTGTCCTAGTGACGCGATCACTATTAACCAACTAGAGCCTGAGATTATACTTTAATTTTTTACCGGCTATTTCAACTAAACAAAGTTCATTCTCACATGAGAGAAGATTCTTGCTTGAGGTTTTTTTTACAAACTTAAAAATAAAGTCAGAGTCTTTCTCAAAAAGACTCGTCATACTTAAAATATAATTATCAATAGTTCCAAAGTCGTGAACCTCAATTCGGCCAGGCGCAAATACTCCAACCTCCGATGTATGATAGTCTGCAACGCTTTCAAAAAAAGACGTTTCTTTACCAAAATACAACGGATCTAATTTATCAAGATTCACAATAGAGACACCAGAGTAAGTTAAAGGAAATGGTTTTAAGTCAGTGTCTGGTTTATTTATTATTATTCCTTGAAGACAATTTTTTTTGATATTCAATCTGTTGAACTCATTAGACTCTGAAACGTTCACACCTAAAAGGCAGGAAGTCTGATTATTTTCGACGAGCCTACTGCAAAGTGAGTTAATGTGATTATTACTTAAGTTTAAAATTGTATCTGCGTTCAAAGCGAGGATGTTTTTTAATTTAGGATAATTTTTTTTCAAATTATAAAAAGCGCCACCTGAACCAAGTAGCTTTGGTTCATACAATAAGTTGATCTCAATTTTTTTTGACTTCACATAACTATTTAATATTTCATATTGATGATGCGAATTAACGTAAATATTATCTATTCCAAGTTCTTTGAGCTGAAGAATAATTATTTCTAAAATTGATTTCCCAAAAATCGGGAACAACGGCTTGGGAACATTTTTCCCCAAAGGCCCCATTCTTGAGCCCATGCCCGCTGCTAGAACAAAAGCATCTTTAATTTTCATGGTAAGACCTTTTTAAAATCTTATAGAAACTTTTAAGCTCGTCTTGACTAGATAAAAGCTCCAAAAGCCTATGAACACCAACGCCCACGTACTTTAAATAACGATCGTCATTCCTTGTCTCATTTATAAAAGTGAAGCTTCCAAGCGCTTTAAATATCCTCTGAATTGCACTTAGATTGTAAAGGAAGTCGAATTCATCTCTAGAATATCCTGCCATTAGTGGGGAACCATCTACATAATACTTGATAATACTTTCTCTTTTTTCGAATGAAAGTGGATAGTAACAATCCTCTAATAAGCTCACTAAGTCATAAAAAGGTAAGCCAAGTCTTGCATCCTGAAAATCTATAAGAAAATATTCTCCATTTTTCACCATTATGTTTCGCGAGTGCAAATCTCTATGTGAAAACACTTTACCCTGATGGTTTGCGAGTGTTTCATTGATTAAATTAATTTCACGCAAAAAGGCATGATCACTTAGGTCATTCTCGTGAGCACCAAGATAAGATTGCAGGAAGTATTCAACAGACATTTTTGATTCATCACTAAATTTTTCAAAATCAAAAGATCTCGTTGAAACTATTGTTTCACGAACATCAACGGACTGAAGCCTTATCAAAATATCTATTATTTTTTTATAACAGGATACTGTTGTCTCATCACTTGCCTCCCCACCCAAATAAGAAACAAGAGTGCTATCACCAAGATCCTCTTCTATAAAAAACCCTACCGCAGGCTTAATTGAAAATATTTTTGGAACATTAATATCATTAGAACTCAATAATTTCTGAACCTTTAAAAAATCTGAATCCTCTTCGTTTTTAAATGGAGACCCCAAACATGCAACAAAGGACTTCTCAAAATGAGAGAACCTATAATACTTTCTAGAAGATGCATCCCCAGTTAACTCGACAATATCCGACACTCTAGATTTGAGATAGTCTTCCACAAGCTTTCGCACTAATAATAATTCAACATTAACTTTTTCTACCAAGGTTAATTCTCTCTTTTAAACTTAAAAAACTTTTTAGACTGAAGGTTAAATTCTTCTTCTTCATTGTAAATCCCTTGCTGCAGGAGATATTCCTTAATATACTGCTCCTCTTTAAGGGACTCACTTCTATTACTCGCAATATAGTACGCACCCATATCTGCTCTAATTTTTTCCTGCATCCAATACAAGATCGAGTTAGTATCAATCTTATTTTTTTTCAACTGAGTATAAACCCACTTATTTAACAACCCTTTGTCTTTGAGCCCTACCTGAAGCAAACTAGATAAATCGCTAATCGTTTTAAAGCCGGTTGGGTAACTATCTTTAAAATTATAAACACTATATTTGTTCCTAAGGTAACACTCTATCAGTACTACCTTTAAAATATCTTCTGTTTGTAAAAACCTATCTACAAAACCTCTTGTAAATATTACGTCTCTATCAGGAGAAACAAAGTAGAAAGGTTCGTCCACTCTCCAGAGATAAAAATTAAAGTCTAACTTTAAATCATCTCCTCTTTCATCTCTCTTAATGAGACTATTCAAATACATTTTTGAAGGAGCTGAGTACTTAGAAATTGAGGATTTATTTACCCCAACAAACTCATCGTAAACGTTTTGAATAAAAAAAAGCAGGGAGTTTCTTTTCTCCCTACCAAAACTGACGTTTTTTTTAATTGACTCAGTTCGATCTAGCTCAATTATCCACTCAAGGCTCGAACATGAACTTAAAAGGAACAATAAACTACAGAGCTGACATTGCCTCTTCTTCTTCGTAATATATCGTAAAGCCTGCATAGATCTTGTTTGGATCCTTTATGAGGGGCTTATTATTGTTATAGATTTTTCTCCACTTTGAAGGAGTTCCATACTTGTCCTTGGAAATTGTACCAAGAGTATCCCCAGACTGAATAATATACGGTAACCCAGCAGGTTGCCAAACAAAAGGATTCTCTGCAACCGGCACTTTAATCTTTTGCCCGGCCACCAACATTGACTCAACTCCAGGGTTCAAGCTAGCGATCACCTTCCACTGTGATATATCACCAAACAGCTTGAAACTGATCTGCATAAGTGTATCACCCTTCTCGACTTTATACTCTTGGTGCTCATCTATATCTAGAGAGCCTACTGAGGAAGGAGCTCTGTCATCATCGTCCTCAAAGTCGTCGTTAAAATCGTCGTCATCACCAAAATCATCCGAAGAATCCTCTGCAACAGCATCATCCTCAAATTCATCATCTCCCCACTCAGATTCAACCTCGTCAGAGGTTTTATCGCCTGAAGAACTACAACCAACAAAAGCCGAAGTAAAAACGAGGGTAAAAATTATTAATAGTTTTGACATAAATCCTCCCTAATCAATTTTCTTTACGGAGGACTATTTTTTTTCTTAAGCGTTAATTTAAAGTTAAAAAAAGATCTTTCTGAGCAATCGCATCATGAATTTTCGAAACAAGCTTCTCAAAGTGGTCTTCGTTGTGCAGGAAGTCCAAGTCATCTGTATCGACTAGCAAATATTTGCCTAGATTATATTGTGAGTACCATTCATCATACAGGTCATTTAACTGAGAAATATAGTCAACTGATATGCTCTTTTCGCACTCTCTCCCTCTCAGAGCAATCCTCTCCATAAGTTTAGGAACTGATCTTTTCAAAAATATCATCAACGTTGGAGGGCTCAAGAAAGAAACGGTTGTGCTATAAAGATTAAAATAATTTTCAAAATCTCGCTCTGACATCTTGCCTTGCCTAAAAAGGTTTTTTGCAAAAATATGAGCATCCTCATAGATAGATCTATCTTGAATTGCACTGAAATTGTTTTGGTCAATTATTCTATGCGCATTTGAGCGATGATTTAAAAAATATACTTGAAGTGGAAAAGAATACCTTTTCATATCTTTGTAAAAATCTTCCAAGTATGGATTATCCTCTACAGACTCAAACATTGGCTTGCATGCAAGTCTTTCTGAAAGTTTTTTAGTTAGAGTGGTTTTCCCTGAGCCTATATTTCCTGCTACTGCTATGAACATCCTAGTTCCCTTTTCCTCAATTTTTAAAAAGTAAAAAACTGTACATAATGTCCAAAAATAAATCAAACGCTTAGTTTGGAAAATTTTTATAATTTAGACGGCAGCGTTGTTACGCGTTAAAATTCTAATATGAAAAAGCTTATACTTACACTAACCTTGATAATTTGCTGCCGCGCTGGAGCACAAGGATTTTTAGACGAAATTTCTGGAGACATCACCTCAAGTGATCTCGTAACAGAAAAAATTCAAAAAATGTCCCCCACAAAAAGAATATTTATTATTTCAAATGAAAATAATTCGTTCAACAAAGGTGACTTCATCTCATTAGTGTTTCTGGACAAAATCACTGCAAGAGGGATTGTTGCAAAAATAAAAAACAACTTCGCCGGAATTAAAATTGTGAAAATAAACTCCTGGTCACACTGGCAAAAACTCATACCCGGCGCCAATGTGCAAATAATAACAGGAGACGACAGTAAATTTAGATCCGCAAATGACAAAAAAGAAAGCGAGGAAAGTGATGAGGCATCACTAATCCAAAACGATGGAGACCTCTACAACGATGTGGTTATAGAAGACGAAGTTCTTGAGGTAGGCGAAAATAAAAACCGCCACCTAAAACAAGATAACATGCTAACAATAAACTACGGGCAAGTTCGAAGCCTAGACCAAAATAGTGCCAATGTCGGTTATCAACAATTCATACTTAGCTATGGCTATCAAATAAGGGACAACCTATGGGTGGAAGCGTCATACGGACAAAACATCATAAGGGATTTCCCTTCGACGGGCATCGACACGACCCTAAGACAAGTCTCTGGCAAGTTAAAGTATACGTTTAAAGTACCATTCTATAGTTATATTCAACCCTATATTGGCTTCTTGTCTGCCGCGGGCAACAGCCCTCAGGCAGGTATCGACCCAACTGGCAATACTTCACAAACAGACCTGGACAATGAAACAAAACTCGTGGATTCTCTAACAAAAAATGAGGTCATTTTTGGAGCCACTGTAGTTAGACATCTTGCCCCTGGTTGGTACGCAAGAGTCGATATTGGCAGTGACGCTGTCTCAGGAGGGTTTGGTCTTGAATTCTAAGTTACATTTTTTATTAGTTTTAATTGCGCTCGTTGGTTGCGGCGTAAAAAAACCACCAAAACCAAAAGGAAAAAAAACCCCTACATATTTTCAATACCTAAATCAAAATGAGCAAATTAACTAATATATTTATAGTATCTCTAGGGACCAACCTAGGAGATCGCCTGGCAAATATATCTAAAGCCAGGAGTCTTTTAGGCTCAGAATTCAAGCTTCTTGAGTCAAGCCCCATTGTCGAGTCCGAGGCGGTTGACTACTTGAGTCAGCCAAAATTTTTAAATCAGTGCCTTGTATTCAAAAACACTTCAAAAAATACCCCTGAGGATATTTTAACATTTTGCCTCGAAGCTGAAAGCCTTATGGGGCGAGAAAGAGTAATAGATAAAGGGCCACGAATTATAGATATCGACCTCTTATTTTATGAAAACTTTTATATAGACAAAGACTTCCTCACGCTCCCCCATCCTCGCCTTTTCGAGCGCAGCTTTATTGTAGAGCCTCTTTCGAAACTCAATATTTTTGATGATTTAAGCTCCATTTACAAATTTCCCAAAGTATTTTCAAATTCCTGCTGGACTTACAAGTCTTGAATTAAAAATCGAGGCTAAATCAACCCCAAGAGTTTAGACTATCTGTTGAATTAATAGTATTGTGTTACCTTCACTTATTCCAGGAGTTAACTGTGAACATCTTTGTTTGTGTAAAGCAAGTTCCAGACACTGAGACAAAAGTCTCCCCTAATTCAGATAAAAGCTTCATCGAAACAAGTTCGATCAAGTGGATTATGAACCCATATGACGAGTTTGCTGTTGAGCAAGCATTGCAAGTAAAACAAGCAAATGCAGGCTCCACTGTAACAGTACTTAGAGTTGGAAGCACCCAAAGCAGTGAAACTCTTAGAACTGCCATGGCAATGGGCGCCGATGACGGCGTCCTCGTTCAAGCTCCAGACCTTTTAGATCCGTACACAACGGCAAAAGCACTAAAGGCAGCTATAGAAAAAACCGGAAGAAGCCCTGATATGATATTTTGTGGTAAACAAGCTATTGACTCTGATGCTCTTCAAGTACCACAAATTTTAGCTCAAATGCTCGACATGCCTTCTGTCTCCGTTGTTGTTGGATTTGAACAAAGTGGAGATTCTGTAAAATTAAAAAGAGAAATTGATGGTGGAAGTCTTGAGGTTTATGAAACTAAAACACCATGCTTGGTTGCTTGCAACAAGGGGCTCAATACTCCCCGTTACGCTTCTCTTCCAGGCATAATGAAAGCGAAGAAAAAGCCTCTTGAGACCCTAACGCTTGAAGAACTTAACATTTCACTAGAAGAGCAAAGAGTTCAATTTTCAAACTTTAGATTACCCCCAGAAAAGCCTGAGGGAAAAAAGTTTGATGCTATGGACGAGGGTGCACAACCAGAGGTTGTAACGAATGTCGTTAACCTTTTAAAAACTGAAGCAAAAGTTCTGTAAGCTCGAGGAGATTAAAATGGCAAATATACTTGTATTAGCAGAAGTATCTAACGGAAAAGTAAAAACAGTAACTCACGAAATACTCAGCCACATATCTAACCACCAAGTGTCGGTTTTAGCGATCAATGACTTGTCTGAGGAGTGTCTTGCTGACCTTGCGCAGCACGGTGGAGGAAACATTACTGTTCTTAAAAATGATTCTCTTTCAGAGTACTCCCCTGAAGGTTTCTCCTCTGCAATTCACAACTTTATTAATAGTAACAGTTTTGACTACGTTTTTTCAGGAGCAACCTCTCTTGGAAAAGACCTTTTTCCAAGACTCGCTGCTACATTTGAGGCAGGCCTCGCGTCTGACGTAGTTGACTTTAAATTCGACGGAGACAAGTTTGTAGGAACAAGACCAATGTTCGCAGGTAAGTGTCTTGCTGATGTTGAACTTAAAGGGCCTAAGCCCCACTTCGCAACGTTTAGACCAAACTCTCTCGGAGTATCTGAAATAAGTCCAGGCACTGTTGAAAAGTCTGAGCAAAACGCAGAAATTTCTGCTGAAGTTAGGGCAAAGATTGCAGAAATCGTAAAAGGCGCATCCGAGAAGCTAGACCTAACAGAAGCAAACATCATTGTTAGTGGTGGAAGGGCGATGGGTAATGCTGAGAACTTCAAAGTTCTTGATGAGCTTGCTGATGTTCTTGGTGCGACGGTTGGTGCAAGTAGAGCAGCTGTAGATTCAGGTTATGCACCACACTCCATGCAAGTTGGCCAAACAGGTAAGACTGTTGCTCCGACATTATACATTGCATGTGGAATATCAGGAGCTATTCAACACCTTGCGGGAATGAGAACCTCTAAAGTAATCGTTGCAATCAACAATGACAAAGATGCCCCAATCTTTTCAAAGGCTGACTATGGTATTGTTGGTGACCTATTTAAAGTTGTCCCGTTACTTACTGATGAGTTTAAAAAAGTATTAAATAAATAGTAGAAAATTCAGAACCTAATTTGGCTCTCTTTAACAAATTCGTTTGAGAGAGCCCTTTTTTTAAAATCTGCTCGAGCTCGCTCATTTAATTTAATAATTTCTTCCTTAGGCAATCGAATACTATTAGAGTTCCCGCCATTACCAAAGCTTACTACTGCTCCTGCAAAACTTCCTGTAGAAAATCTGACCCTTAAACCGTGGTCACCATCATTCGTTAAAATCCCAAAAGCCTCCGAACCATTGTCATCAAATGAGAACACTCCTCCATCTTTTATTTCAGAGTAGTTAAAACTAATTTCCTTAACTTCTCCACGCTGGTTAGTAACCTCTAGGTCCAAACTCTCTAAACTTCCTGCATTAACAGAAATTGCGCCTGATACCATCGCTCCTCTAAGTGGTGCTTTCGAAAATTTTGGTATGATTGCTTGATATACATCTAGCTCGCCTTCAAATGATCGTAGACCTTTTTTTACCTGCTTTTTTGAATTTGAAAATGATTTCAAAGAAACCTTCTGCTCGACCAACTTAGGACTTATTTTCTGTGGAATATCAACTTGTACCAGAAGTTTTTCATTGGTTTTTATATTGATTAGCTCTATAGGAAAAAGTGGGTTTAAGGGCTTCTCTGTATAGAATACAAGAGTTCCATCTCTGTCACCAACTAACTGCACAAGCTTATCATCCTTGCGTTTAAGCTTAACTTTTAACTCAAAGTTGAACTCCTCTCCATTGGACTGGATAAGCTTTTTGGTTATTAATGGCCTTCCGATGAAAGAGTCTGGCAAGGAAATTGCCGTATCAGGATACCCCGGCTTAGCGCTTTCTAAGGACGCAAGCTCTCGTATAAATTCCTCAGAGAAACTTAAGCTCTCTACTGAGTTTTCGATTTTAGAGCGAACTAATAACTCTTGATTTAAATCAACAAGATAATTAATACTAACGAAAACTGCACCTACAACAACAAACAACAATAACCGCACAACAAACCTCTACATTTACAACTACTGCAAATGTAGCAAGGCATATGCCAACGATAGTGGGCACTCTAAGGTACTTTTGTTATGTAATTTTAGCTATTTGAAATTTTCTAAAATTTGGTGAGCGTCTAAACTTTTTACAACTAATAAAAAATTATTTAGTCGAACTTTGGAGCTTTTCCAAGAAGTTCTGCGTGAGAAGCAATATACCTTTTGAGGGCCACTACGACTATTTCATCAATGGACATTTTCGACTGGCGAACCATAGTCTCCAAAGATTCGACTACTTGAGATTCTATATTTACGTGTAATTCCTTAAGTTCACCTTGATTATGTGTTTGAGTCTTCATTTAATTGCCTATCCTTATGAAGCAGTTCCCTTAACTAATATTATTCCCTTTTTTCTAAGAGAAATTAATGATTTTGTCACATCAAATTCAAGCATTTGAGTTTTGTCATACATTTCTTCAACGTTTTTGCATGATAAAACTAGTTTCATCGCGTCAAACTCTAGGTCTGTTAACGGAGTGTAGATATCCAGCTTTCTTGAGTTTAAGCCTAAAACCAAATTCTTTGAAGGTCGAAGTTTGCTTAATAACTCATATTGTTCGAAATAATCATTCTTAAATTTAAAAAAGCCTTGCTCGTCCATATTAAAAGAAAACTCAACTTCCGAAACAAGCTCTGGCTCAGAAACTAAAGACATACTTATGGATGACCTCTCCTTCATAAGAAGCGTTGCTAATGCTTTTTTTCCGCTCATTTTACCAAACCGAGCATCTACTAGTTGGCCTTCACTTAAAACTACTGAGCCAATAAATTGCTTCGATTGTTCGGATAATACATTTATCCTTCCTGAAAAAGAAATTGTCATATTTTCTAAGATGGTCTCAACAAGCTTCATTTAACAACCTAAGTAAAAATGAGATAATTTTTCCCCTTTGATCATTATAAAAATGATTCGGATAATAAAATATAACCTAAAGTCAGGATCAAACCCTTGAGTTACAAAAGAAGAATCTACCTCATAAATCCTAAATTCCAAATAAAATTTGCTCTTCTCGTCACAGCTTTTTTGATCGGTGTATCCCTGATTTACCCATATACGATATACCAAATAATTGAAAGCGTCGCTCCTGCTTTGGGGGACAAGGCAAAGGAATTCTCTCAAAGAAAAAGTGATATCTTTCTCACTTTAGGAATTTGGCAAGTCTGCTATAGTCTAATTATTTTCTCCGCATGTATCTTTTTTAGCCACAAAATTGCTGGACCTATCTATAAGCTAAATACTTTTTTAAAAAAAATTCCTGAACTAGGTGTTCTACAAACAATGTATTTCAGGGATGGCGATTACTTTAGGGAGCTTGAGGAAAGCTACAATGCTGCAATCAAAAGTATTCAAGACTCAAGGAAGTTAGACTTTGAACAGCTTGAAGAAATAAGACTCTATCTAAAAAACTTGGCCTTAATTGTTCCAGAGGATAAAAAAATTGTTCTTACTGAAATAAACAAGAAGATTGAAGAAATCAGCAACCGATATCAGATCGAATCTAGTTAAACATTAAACCTAAAGTGAATAACATCACCATCCTTCAAGAGGTACTCTTTACCTTCAATTCTTAGCTTCCCAGCCTCCTTCAGCTTCGGCTCTGTTTTAAATTGAAACAGGTCCTCGCAATGATACACTTCAGCCTTGATAAAACCTCTTTGAAAATCAGTGTGTATGATCCCAGCACCCTCTGGTGCTGTCATTCCGTCTTTAAAAGTCCAAGCCCTCACCTCTTTTTCACCTGCGGTAAAATAAGTTCTAAGCCCCAACATGTGATAGGCTTTTCGAATCAGCACGTCCAAGCCGGACTCTTCGATTCCTACTGCTTCCATAAATTCTTGTTTCTCTTCATCTGATTCTAGTACGGATATTTCACTCTCAATTTTTCCACATATCTCTATAACACGATTGTCATCACCAACATATTTTTTGATGCTTTCCACATGTGGATTACTTTGTCCGAGTTCCTCTTCTTTGACATTACAAACGTAAATCATTTTCTTTAAGGTAATAAGATTTAAATCTTTAATATCTTTTTTCTCTTGTGAATCAAGATCCAAACTTCTCGCTGGTTTTCCATTCTCCAAATGCTCTTTTAGTTTTTCAAGTGTAGGGAGCAATGCCTTGGCCAAACCAGAGACCTTCTTATCGTGGGACTTCATTAACTTGGGAAGATTGGAAAATTTTTTTTCAACAACCTCCAGGTCTGCAAGAGCTAGCTCTACATCAATAGTTTCAATATCAACTAATGGATCTACAACTCCATTTACGTGAATAATATCACTGTCTTCAAAACATCGAACAACATGTGCAATCGCATCAACCTGCCGAATGTGCCCAAGGAATTGGTTACCTAGACCTTCGCCCTTGGACGCACCCTTTACTAAACCAGCAATATCAACAAACTCCATAACTGCAGGTATTTTCTTTTGGGGGACAATCAAAGAACTAATTTCTTCCATTCTCTTATCTTTCACGTTAACAATCCCTACATTTGGTTCAATCGTACAAAAAGGATAATTTTCCGCTTCTGCAGGTGCCGAAGTCAAAGCCTTAAAAATGGTCGATTTCCCTACATTTGGTAGCCCAACAATTCCGCAATTTAATCCCATAACCTTCTCCTAATTGATACGCTTTCTACTAAACTTCCGCGATGCCTTTTCAAAACCGCCTTGCACGTATTCTTCTAATGCATCAGACACCAATTTGTAAAAATCATTTAACATAATCTCATCATCGCCAGCGAACTTTGATAAAACCCATGAAGACACATTTCCGTGCTTTGGTTTGCCGACCCCAATTCTAAGTCTTTTAAATTTATTTGTGCCTAAATGTTGGTTTATTGATTTTAAGCCGTTATGACCTGCAAGGCCTCCTCCATCTTTAAAAACCAATAGTCCAAAATCTAGATCTATCTCATCATGAAGGACAATTATATTTTCAACATGGATTTTAAAAAACTTCGAGCAAGCACCCACTGATTCACCACTTAAGTTCATATAGGTCATCGGTTTTAAAAATGTGACTTTATTTCCACCAATATCAAGAGATGAAAACTCTCCCTTAAACTTGGACTTCCAATTAAGCTTTGAAGAAAAAATGGAGTTCTCTATACAGTCCCATGCAATATTATGTCTCGTTCCCTCATAATCTCTTCCTGGGTTGCCTAAACCCACTACCAAGTAATGCTGCATATCTTTCTCCTATTATTCGAACAAGGAGCTCACTGAGTCATTGTTAAAAGTTCTATATATTGCCTTGGATAATATCTCTGCTGTGGATAACACTTTGATTTTCAATATCTGTTTCCCCTTTTCTGTAAGCGGAATTGTATCTGTGACGATAACACTTGTTAGTGCATCTGAGTTTTCAATCCTATCTAGTGCCGGCCCTGAAAAAACAGGGTGAGTGGCGCAAGCATGAACCTCGAGAGCGCCCTTTTCCTTCAGGGCCGTTGCAGCCTCAATCAGGGTTCCCGCAGTATCAATCATATCGTCGATTATGATGCACCTTTTCCCCTCGATCTCTCCGATAACATTCATCGCCCTAGCTTCATTTTTTGCAATACGACGCTTATCAATCATAGCAATGTCTGCCTTTAATTTTTTGGCGAAGTGTCTTACTCGCTCAACTCCACCAGCGTCAGGAGATACAAAAACAGTATTTACATCAAAAATGTTGTCTTCAATATATCTTATGAGAATTGGAGAGGCGTAAATATTGTCAAAAGGAATATTAAAATATCCCTGAATCTGCCCAGCGTGAATATCCATTGTTGTCACACGTGAAGCTCCTGCAACCGTCAGTAAATCAGCCACGAGCTTAGCCGATATTGGACTTCTGGGAGAAGCTTTCCTGTCTTGCCTGGAATATCCATAATGAGGAATAACTACATTAATCGAGTTCGCCGAAGCTCTTTTAAGGGAGTCTATTAATATTAATAACTCCATAATATTATCGTTAACAGGAGTTCCTGTGGATTGAACAACAAAAACGTCTGCTCCCCTTACGTTTCTGTCTATTTCGCAATAGATTTCCCCATTAGCAAACCGCTGTAAATTTGTTTTTACGAGATTTATTTCTAACAGTTTTGATATTTTGTTAGTTAGATCGGGGTTAGAAGACCCTGAAACAAGAACGATTCTCTTCATTTAGAGATCCTATTTGAAGTTGGTTGGGGTGGTAGGGATCGAACCTACGCATGGCAGAATCAAAATCTGCTGACTTACCACTTGTCGACACCCCAACAACA
>MDTG01060221.1_pt1 | contig 26162 bp, 10 predicted proteins | sample 811421 | NCBI WGS metagenome assembly MDTG01 (sample SAMN05326645, study PRJNA326480) | marine metagenome | isolation source: seawater | place: Pacific Ocean: South East | collected 2011
CGCGCGCGGCGGATCGAGCGGCGCGGGCTCGACGGCGTCCCTGCTGAAGCCGCCCGCCAAGTCGACCCAGCCCAAGCCCAAGAAGACGCCCCGCGCTACGGTGCTCGCCGGCCTCGGCATGGTCACGGCCCCCGACGACATGCCCGCGCCGATCACGACCGCGATCGCGGCCGGCGGCAGCTTCACGGGTCAGATCGAGCAGCCCTCGGACCGCGACTGCTTCGAGCTGCCGACGAGCGAGGGCGAGACGCTCAGCGTCCAGGCGCACTCCTGCGGCGAGATCCGCCTCCGCCTGCTCGACCCAGCGGGCGCCGAGGTCGCGGCCGGGATCGGCAAGCTCGAGCACGTCGCCCGCCGCGCGGGTGACTACGTCCTCGAGCTGCGCGCCGGCGCCGGCCAGGGCGTGTTCTACGCCCTCGAGCGGCGGTGATTCTGGGGGGGCTGCGCCCCCCCCAGACCCCCCCCGTCTTGGGCTCAGAGTCAGCAGCGCTCAATCCTGCTGGTCTCGCTCGGATATCGATTCCGGCCGGAGACTTTGAACGCAGGATTGAGACAGAGCCGCTGACTCTTCTGAGGCATGACTGGAGAGCGCCCTGACAAGGGCGCCTCAGCGAACTGGCCCGGGCCTTTCGCTCGGGTCAGTTTCGTTGTTCGGAGGGCTTCCGGTTTTGCGACAGCCTCCCCCCAGACCCCCACCCTTGGGCTCGGGAATCGATGGCGTGCCGCCACCCCGGTTATCCGGTAGAGCCCTCATTCGAAGAGGACGCGGCCGCCTCGCCGCCGCGCAAGCGCAGCAAGGCCGGCAGCAGGAGCAGGTCCGCGGCCAAGGCCAGCGCGGCGCACAGGGCCAGGGTCCCGCCCATGACGCGCAGCGGGTGGAAGCTGGCTAGCAGGAGCGCGCCGAAGCCGAGCGCCAGCAGGAGCGAGGTCAGCACCAGCCCCGGGCCCGCCACGGCCAGCGTCTCGCGCAGGGCCTCGGGCGTGCCCTCGGCGCGGATCCGCCGGTACTGGGCCACGAAGTGGATCGTGTCGTCGACGGCCAGGCCGAACACGACCGAGAGCACGAGCGCGCTGGTGTAGCGCAGCTCGACCCCGAGGGCCGCCATGGCGCCGGCCAGCAGGACGACCGGGAACAGGTTGGTCAGCAGCGCGACCGCCACCAGCCACAGGTCGCTGAAGGCGAAGAAGAGCACCAGCGCCACCGCGCCGAGCGCGAACAGGAAGCCGCCGCGGAAGTGGACCACGATGTCGCGGTTGATCGTCTGGGCCAGGAAGCCCTGCCCGGTCAGGCGCCCCTGGGCCGGCTCGCCGAGGACCTCCTCGTAGAGCGCCTCGATCCGGGCGAAGAGCGCGAAGGCGGCGTCGCTGTCGAGGTCCTTGATCCGCAGCCGGATCCGCATCAGCCCCTCGCTGGGGGCGCTGACCCAGGGGCGGACCTGGTCCTCGGCCAGGAGCAGGGCGGTCGGCACCAGCCCGGGGACGCGCTCGGCCGGGACCTCCGCCAGGAAGGGCTGCAGCCGGCGCAGGGCGTCGACCGGGCTGCTCGCGGTCAGCACGCCCTCGACCTCGCGCAGGCGGCGGGTCAGCTCCTCGACGCGGGTCATGCGCTCGAGGGCGAAGGGGTAGCCTTTGGCGGGCGGCGGCACGAGCAGCTCGAGGGGGATCACGCCGCCGAGGCGGGCCTCGATCAGGCGGTGCGCCTGGCGGATCGGGTGCTCGGCGTCGAGGTCGGCCAGCAGGGGCGCGTTGACCCGCAGGCGCGTGGCCAGCCCGCCGCCGAGGACCAGCAGGAGCAGGAAGCCCGCCACCAGCAGCTTGCCCCGCGGGGCGGCCCAGGCGTCGAGGCCGCGGCAGCGCTCGGCGAGCTGGCCGCGCTGCTCGCCGCTCGCGCGCCCGCCCCAGCGCACGGCCGCCGGCAGGAGCAGGAGCGAGAGCGCGAAGGCCAAGCCCACTCCGAGCGCGACCTGCAGGCCCATGGTCGCGACCAGGGGCAGCCCCGTCAGGGCCAAGCCCCCGAAGGCCAGCGCGGTGGTGAGGCTGGCCAGGGCGCAGGGCGGGCCGACCTCGCGCAGGGCGCGCTCGACGGCCTCTTCGCCGCCGCCCAGCTCGCGGACCCGGGTCAGGAGGTGAACCACGTCGGCCACGCCGACCACGGCCACGATCAGGTAGACCGCGGGGCTGAGAATGTTGGGCGCCAGGCCGACCAGGCGCATCAGCCCCGTCACGCCCAGGACCGAGAGCCCGGCTACGGCCAGGGGCAGGAGCGCGCCCGCCGCGCTGCGGAACACCAGCGCGCCCACGAGCAGGATCGCGCCCAGGACCAAGGGCAGCAGCTTGCGCGTCTCGCCCTGGCTGATCTCGACCAGCTCCACGCGCTGGATCGGGTAGCCGACCACGTGGACCTGGTAGTGCTCACGGAGCAGCTTCCGCTCCGCCTCGAGCGCGTCACGCAGGGCGGCCCGGTCCGCGAAGCCCAGTCGGTCCTCGCGCAGCTGGGCGTAGAGCACGCCGACCTGCCCGTCGCGCGAGACCAACGAGCCCGCGTAGGGCGGCTGGGCGTAGAGCTCGAGCAGCTCGGCGACCCGCGCGGCGCTCGGCTCCTCGCCCGGCGGGAGCGCCTGCTCGAGCACCACGTCGCCCTCGGCGTTCTTGCGCGGCACGACCGCGGTCGCGGGCGAGACGACCCGCTCGACCTCGCTGCGCGAGGCGATCCGCGCCGCGCTGGCGCGGATCCGCCCGAAGTCGAGGGGCCCCAGCGGCGCCTTGCTCTCGAGCACCAGCACGCCCGCGCGGTCGTCGCGCCCGAAGGCCTCCTGCGCCCGCTCGTAGGTCGCGCGCGCCGGCGTCCCCTCGGGGAAGAAGTCCTCGATCTCGTAGCGCGGCTGCACCCCGCGCGCGGCCAGCCCCAGGATCAGGGTCAGCAGGGCGGCGAGCAGCAGCGAGAGGCGCGGCCAGCGGGCGGTGAGGCTCCAGGGCGTCATGAGGGAGCAGAGCTTATCCGCTCGGGCCTCGGCTTGGCGTGAACCTGGCGCAGGCGCTCTCACCCCTCGATTGAACGGGGAAAACTGGAAGCCGGGAAAACCGGAAGTCGGCAGGTATGCGAGAGCGGCGATCGCGGAGCGAGCGAGGAAGCCGAAATGCTCGGCTCAGGGAGTCGACGACTCCTCGTTCCCCCCGACCTTGGGCGGGAAGAGCCGCGCGTCGAGGGTGTCGCAGAGGGAGAAGCCGAGCCGGAGGCCCACCCCGAAGAGCAGGAAGGTCAGCAGCAGCACGCCGGGGACGAACACCCAGTCGGAGGCTCGCTTGGGGAGCCCGACGAAGGCCGCGATCACGAGCGCGAGCGGGACCTGGACCGCGGCGATCGTTAAGGCCTCGCGCGAGCGATCGCTGCTGCGCGGGCCGCCCAGGTAGCCGACCCAGGCGAACACGCAGCCGCTCAGGAGGCCCAGCACCAGCGCTCGCTCGTGCCCGTAGTGGGTCGTGAGCAGCCGCGTGGCCTGCGCGACGCCCGCCGCAGGCCCGCCGCTCCAGAGCGAGAACAGGTAGCGCGACTGAACGAAGAACGCCGCCCCCGCCAGCGCGCCGGCGACGCCGACCCGCAGCGCCCGCTGCAGCGGCCTCCAGCCGCGCCGCACGCCCACCGCCTCGACCAGGCTCGTCAGCGCGACCACGTAGGCGAAGGACACGGCGGCCAGGGCGTGGCGCCAGCTCTCGAAGGCGAAGAGCCCGCCGAGCAGGAGCGCGAGCGCCAGCGAGCGCCAGGCGATCTTGCGTGCGCTGCGCGCGTCGACCAGCTTCACGCGTCCTCCTGGGGGTAGAGCCCGTCCTCGATCCAGTCGGTCACGCCGAAGGCGCCCCACGCCAGGATCCCGCCCAGGACCAAGCCGATCAGCAGCTGGGGGAGGAGCAAGATGTAGTCCGCCTCGCGACGCGTGGGCAGGTAGGTCCAGGACAGGAGCATGACCACGCCGAGCTGGCCCATGTAGACGTTCAGCCCTTCGTGCTGCTCGCGCGGGCCGACCAGGTAGCCCACCGTGGCCCCGAGGCTGGCGCAGACCAGGACCACGCGCGCGCCGGTCCTGAGCGAGTCCCCGCTGCCCAGCGCCGAGCTCAGCGCAGCGACCCCCGCGGCGGGGCCGCCGCCCGCCCAGAGCCCGCGCAGGTAGACCGCCTGCAGGAGGGCCCCCACCGCGGCGGCCGCCGCGATAGCCCCCAGGACCAGCGCCAAGCGCGCCGACGACCAGCCGCGCTCCTGCCCGACCTGCTCGGCCAGGCTGACGCTCCCCACGATCAGCGCCGCCGAGACCGCGCCCGTCACGGCCCCCGGCAGCCCCTCTCCGACCGCCCCCCAGGCCGCGAGCAGGAGCGCGAAGAGCGCGACCCGCAGGGCGCTCCGCCGCAAGGCGCGCGGCTCGAGCGTCACTCGTCACCCCTGCTATCGCTGACTGCGACGGCTCTCTCGCCACGCTCTAGAGTGTGAAGCAGGAAAGCAAGAAAGCAGGAAGAGGCAACAGGCTGCGAGCGAGAGCTTCCTCTCTTCCTCGATTCCTGCTTTCCTTCTTCAAACCTGAAACGCGAAGGAGCTGTCGCTGACAGCGACAGCTCCTTCCTGCTTGATTGGATCGAACCGCCAAGGACGCCAAGGGCGCCAAGATCGGGCATTCCTTGGCGTCCTTGGCGTCCTTGGCGGTTATCTCCGAAACGCGAAGGAGCTGTCGCTGACAGCGACAGCTCCTTCCCGACGCGGGTGCGAGCCGCAGCGACAGCCCCTCCTCGATTCACAGATCCAGACGCAGGCTGGAGCTGCGCAGCTCGAGGTAGCGCTTCCCGACCGCGAAGGGCGCGAGGTCGACCAGCTCGGGGACCTCGCGGAAGAGCTTGACCACGCCCGCCGCCGTCTCGGGCACGCGGCCGCGCAGCGACATGTTGGTGTGCACGATCGCCTGGGTGGCGGGGAACATGCCGCCCGCCACGAGCATGCCCGCGCGGCTGCCGGTCAGGAGCGCCGCCTGGCGCAGGGCCTGCCAGTCGAGGGCCTCGCGGTTGCGCCACAGCTCCTTGCTGACCCCGTCCAGGGTCTTGAGCAGGGTCTGGTCGCGCGAGACGGCCTTCACGATCCCGCGCAGCGCGCGGTCGTCGTGGCCGGGGAAGGTCCGCGAGGCGTCGAAGCCCTTCAGCGCGCCCAGCACCAGCTGACGGGCGGTGTCGGGCTCGGCGAGGGCGAAGAAGTGCAGGTTCAGCTTGACCAGCGAGACCGCGCGCCCGAGCACGAAGGCCTTGCCGGCCTCGGTCAGGCCGCTGAACACCTCGGGGCAGAGGATCAGGGCCGCGCCGTTCTTGCCCAGGCCGAGCACCGGCTCGGGCCGGCGCCAGTCGCCCATCCAGTAGACGTCGAGCTGGTCGATCCCGAGCAGGCCGCAGATCTTGGCCAGCATGCCGTGCTCGGGGAAGGCGTCGCCCTCGATCCCGTGGCGCGGCGTGCGCCAGCCGATCCCGTGGCCCTTGAGGTCCTCGGGCAGCTGCTTGATCAGGTGGTGACCGGCGCGCCACACGAAGTCGCGGATCAGCCCGCGGCAGCCGGGGTGCGCGATCGTGCTCCCGAACTCCTCGTCGCTGATCGCGGTGTTGGCCCGCAGGGTCGGCATGGACTCGCAGCGCGCCTCGACCAGCTGGCGGTCCTTGGCCCGCCCCGCCCGCAGCGAGACCAGCACCTGGGCCGCCTGGAAGTGGGCATCGGGCTCGTTCGACTCGGCCCAGGCCTTGGCCAGGGCCTGGTAGCTGGTCACGGCCAGGGCGTCGTGCTCGATCAGGCCGCGGTGGATCTTCTCCACGCCTTCGGCGTCGCCGACCTCGAGGTAGAGCTTGCCCAGCGCGCCGCGCGCGCCGCTGTGCTGCGGGTCGAGCTGCAGGATCCGCTCGTACTCGCCGACCGCGGCCTGGAAGTCCTTGAGCTTGGCCAGGACCTCGGCCCGCTGCAGACGGAGCGTGACCTCGTCGCCCTGGGCGCTCTCGGCGGCGTGGTCTGCGGCCCGACCCAGCTCGCGCGCCTGGGCCGGCAGGTCGCCCGCGTTCTGGAGCAAGCGCAGGAGCGAGTCCAGGGTGCGCTTGTCGCCGGGCCGCAGCTCCAGCGCGCGCTCGAAGCACTGGCGCGCCAGGGTCGCCTGCTGGAGCCGGTCGCGCAGCACGCGCGCCAGGTTGGCCAGCAGCTCGGCCTTGGTCTCGTCCTCCTCCTCGAGCTCGATCGCGCGCTTGAGGTTGTGGACCGCGTCCTGCCAGCGCTCGGCGCGCCCGTGCACCTCGGCCAGGCGACGGGCCGCCTTGGCGCGGTGCTTGCCCGGCAGCTTGAGCGCCTCCTGCAGGTGTCCGGCCGCCAGCTCGGGCTTGCTGAACTGGACCTCGCACAGGTCGGCCAGCTCGATCCGGGCCTCGCCCGCCGCGTCGGGGTCGTCCCCGGCGAGGGTGAACTCGAAGTGCCGCTTGCTCGCCTGCGGGTCGCGCTCCTTGAGCAGGCGCGCCAGCTCGAGGTGCGCGTCGAAGCGCTTGGGCAGCTGCTCGAGGCCGGCCTGGAGCTGCTCGACCGCCGCGTCGAGCAGGTTCTGCTTGCCGAGCACGGTGCCGAGGGTGATCTGGTGGGCCGCCTTGAGCTTGGGCGGCGTCGTGCGCTGGACCAGCTCCTCGTAGACGGGCTTGGCGGCCTGCCAGGCGCCGTCCTCCTGCAGGGTCTGGCCGAGGTCCTCGAGCGCCTGAATGTGCCCGGGCCGGAAGCGGAGCGCCTCGCGGAAGCTGGCGACCGCGCGCTCGCGGAAGCCCAGCTTGAGGCAGCAGTCGCCGCGCGCCCAGAAGAGCTCGGCCGCGCGGGCCGGGTCCTCGCTCAGCTGGGTCGAGCCCGCCAGGCGGTCGAAATACTTGGCCGCCTTCTTGTGATCCCCTGCGGCGTAGCTGAGCTCCGCCAGCGAGGCCAGCGCCTCGAGCGAGTTCGGCGTGTGCTCCAGGGCCAGCTCGTACTGCGAGCGCGCGGGCTCGTAGAGCTGGAGCCGGTCGCGGAGCACGTCGCCCGCGGCCACGTGGGCCGAGGCCTTGATCGCGGGGTCGTCGTCGACCTTGGCGTGCCGGAAGTGCAGCCGGACCAGCTCCTGGGCCTCCTGGGCCGTGAGCTTCTCGCGCCGGCCCAGCACCCGGGCCAGGCCCTCCAGGGCGGGCAAATGGCTGGGAGCGGTGGCCAGGGACTCCCGGTAGAGCTTCTCGGCCTTCTTGCCGTCGGAGCCCTCGAGCGCCGCCGCGGCCCGGGCCAGGAGCTCGCCCTTGCGGAAGCCGCTCGCCGGCCGCGCGGCCGCCTCGCAGGCCTTGACCAGCTCGTCCTTCTGGCCGCGCATCGAGAGCTCGTCCAGGAAGAGGTCGACCGCCTCGTCGTAGGTCGGGTCGGCCTTGAAGGCGTCGCGCAGCGCCTTGAGCCCCTGCGCGTCCTGGTTGAGCTGCTCGCGCAGGACCTTGGCCAGGTCGAACAGGACCTCGGCTCGCTCGCGGCCTTGGCTGACGCCGGCCAGGCGCTGGAGGTCGGCCGCCAAGCCAGCCGGGGCGCCGCCGAAGCGGCGGCGGACCTTGACCAGCAGCTCGGCCGCGGCGCGGTTCTTGGGGTCTTGGGCCAGCACCTGCTCGGCGGCCTGGACCGCGGGCTGGGGCTGCTCGAGGCGCTCGGCGTTGACCTCGGCCAGCTCCAGGCGGAGCGGGAGCGAGTGCGGCTCGCCGCGCAGGCGCAGCTCGAGGGCCTGGGTCAGGTCGCCCCACTCCTGCTGCTCGCGGAGCAGGTCGCAGAGCTGCACGATCGCGTCCTGGTCGCGCGGGTCGAGCTCGAGGATCTTGCGGTAGAGCGCGATCGCCTCGTAGGGGCGGCCGAGCTTGTCCGCCAGCGCGACGGCCATCTTGCGGCGCAGCCGGATCCCCTCCTGGCGATCCCGGGTCAGCCCGAGCTCCTTACGCAGGGTCTCGACCAGGCCGGCCCACTCGCCGCGGCCCTCCTGGACGCGGCCCAGGGCCACGAGCAGGTTCCGGTCGCGCGGCGCGAGGGGCTGCGCCTCGGCGTAGAAGCGCTCGGCGGTGGAGAGGTCGCCCAGCTTGTCCTCGGCCAGCTGACCCGCCTGGCGCAGGCGCTGCTCGCGCTGGCGCGGGTCCTTGACCAGCCCGATCTCGAGCCGGAGCGTGTCGAGCAGCTCGGCCCAGCGCTCGCAGCGGGTGTAGAGCTCCTTGAGGTGCTCCAGCGCGTCCGAGCCGCCGGGGTTGAGCGTGACCGCGCGCTGGAGCGCGCTGGCGGCCAGCTCGGGGTCGTCCATTTGGTCGCGCGCCAGGCGCCCGAGCAGGACCAGCGAGTCGTAGCCGCCGCGGCCGCGGCGCTGGGCCTCGGCCTCGTAGAGCTCGACCAGCTCCTCCCAGCGGCGCGTCAGGCTGAGCAGGCGCTCGAGCTGGTGCGTCACCCGCTGGTCGCTGGGCTCCTCCTCGTGCAGCTGGCGCAAGACGGCCAGCGCCTGGTCGTGGCGCCCCAGCTTGTCCTCGAGGATCAGCGCCCGCTCGATCAGGAGCTGGCGCGGCTCGTCGACCTTGCCCTTCTTGACGCGGGCGTCGATCACCTCGGCCAGCTCGGCCCAGCGCTCGGCGCGCCGCAGCGCCTGCTCGAGGTGCTCGAGGGACTCGACCACGTGCGGCCCGCGAGCCTCGGCGCGCGCCAGGGTGAAGGCCTCGATCGCCTCGGGGAGCTGGTCGCGCTCCATGTGGTGGTTGCCCAGCGCCAGGGCGGCGGGGACCCGCCGCGCCGGCCGGTCGGCCAGGGCCAGGAGCTGGGTCAGCGCGTTCTCGCGCAGGTCGAGGTCGCGCAGCTCGTCGGCGAGGGGGACCAGCTCGGTCCAGGCCTGGGGGTCACCGGGCTGGAGCTCGGTGGCCTCGATGTAGGCGTCCGCCGCCGCGCGCGCGTCGCTCAGGCGCAGCGCGTAGACCTTGGCCGCGCGGCGGAGCATCCAGCCCGCGCGCTTGGTGTCGTCGACCACGCGCGCCAGGCGGACCGTGGCGTCGGCCAGCTCTTGCCAGCGGCCGAGGTCCTCGGCGACCGAGATGAAGAACCCGAGCGCGTCGGCGTCCTTGGGCTCGAGCTCGCTGGCCAGCTGGGCCAGCTCCAGCGCGCGCTCTTGCTGCTGGCGCTTGACCGCCGGGTCGCGCGCCTGCTGGGCCAGCTCCTGGCGCAGCTTGGCCGCGCGCAGCGCGAGGGCGTGGCGGTCGGTGTCCTCGCGAGCCAGACCCAGCTGACGCTCCAGCACGCCGACCAGGCTGGCGGTCTCCCCCAGGGCCTCCGACGCGCGCCCCAGGCCCGCCAGGGCGTCGCGGTCGTCGTGGACGTGCTGGATCACGGTCTGGTAGCACTCGCCCGCCTGCTTGGGGTTCTCCAGCTGCTCCTCGGCCACGTGGGCGAGCTCGCGCATCGCCTCCAGCCGGTCGACCGGCGAGGGCGAGATCGGGCTGGCCAGGGCCTCGAGCGCGCGGGCCAGCTGCGGCCAGTCGCAGAGCTCGCGGCTGACCTCGGCCAGGCCGCGCAGGGCGACCAGCGATTGCTCGTCGAGCTCGAGCGCTTTGCGGAAGGCGTCGCGAGCCTGAGGCAGCTCGCCGTGCTGCTGGCGGATCCGACCGATCTGACCCCAGAGCCACACCCGGCGGGTGTGGTCGACCTTGGCGCCGGCCTCCTTCTGGTAGACCTCGGCGACCTCGCGCCACTGCTCCTTCTGCCGGTAGAGGTCGGCCAGCCCGCGGGCCGCGGGCACGTTGCCGGCGTCGAGGCGCAGCGCGTGGCTGAAGGCCTCGATCGCGTCGTCGGGCCGCTCGAGCTCGCGCGCCAGCACCACGCCCAGCTCCGACTTGAGCGCGCTCCGCTCGCCGGCGCCCACGTGGGGCTCGTTGGCGAAGGTCGAGAGCGTCTTGGCCAGCTCGGCGCTGCGCCGCTCGCGTCGATAGAGGCGGACCAGGTTGCGCAGGGCCCGCCCGCGCAGGGCGGGGTCCTTGCTCCGCTGGAGGACCTCCTCGAGCTGACCCAGGGCGGCGTCGGTGCGCTCCAGGCGCTCGCTGACGTGGGCCTGGGCCAGGCGGAGCTTGCTGGCGGCCTCGCCGTCGGCGGCTCGCCCGACCCGCTCCTCGAGCAGGTCGCTCAAGGGCGCCAGGCGCTCCCGCGTCCGGTAGAGGGCCTCGAGCGCGTCGCGCGCCGGCTCCTGCCCGACGTCGGTCTCGATGATCTTGCGGTATTGCTCCTCGGCGCCGTCGGGGCGCTTGAGCGGCCCCGCCAGCAGCTCGGCCAGCCGGTAGCGCAGGCGCAGGCAGCGCTGCGTCGGCTCGGGGCCGTTCATGCCGCTCAGGCGGGTGATCTCCTGCCGCCACAGCTCGCTCAGCTCGGGATAGCGCGCCTCGCGCCGGAAGATCGCCTCCAGCGGCTCGCGCGCGGCGTCGGGGTCGCGCCGGTAGAGGTCGCGGTAGACCTCGACCGCGCGCGCCGGGCGGTAGATCACCCCGCCCGAGAGCTGCCCGACCTTGGCCAGGAGCTCGCGCTCGTCCTTCTCGTCGCCGGCGTTGGCCAGGGCGTCCTCGGTCGCGTCCAGCAGGGCGGCCGGCTCGTTGGCCTCCGCCAGGAGCCGCATCCGCTCGCCCGCCAGCCGGCGCCGCTCGGCCTTGTCCTTGGGCCCCAGGGTGCCCGCCGCGGCCTGCAGCGCGCGGGCCGCCGCCGCCGGGCGCTCCAGCTCGCGCTCCAGGATCGTGGCGCGCTCGATCAGCAGCTCGCGGCGCGCCTCGCCGCGGGCCAGGTCGGCGCGGCGGCCGAGGACCTCGGCCCGGGCCGCGTGCTCGCCCAGGGCGCCGCGCAGGCGGGCCAGCTCGGCCAGGGCCGCGTCGTCGTGGGGGTCGGTCTGGAGCAGCTCCTCCAGGCTGGCCGCGGCGCGCCGCTGGTCGCCGAGCGAGGTCTCCTCGACCTTGGCCACCCGCCGCAGCCAGGGCGCGGGGTCGCTCGCCAGGTCGCTCGCGAGGGTGGCGCGGCGGTGGAGCGTGCGCGCCAGCTCGGGCCAGCGCTGGAGCTGCTCGTAGAGCTCGATCAGGGCCTCGAGCGCCTGGGGGTCGTCGCTGACGCGCAGCAGGGCCCGCTCGTAGCTCTCGGCCGCCCGGGCCGGGTCGCGCTCGAGGTTGAGCTTGCCGGCCAGCACGTAGAGCCGCGCCGCCGTGCCGTCCTCCTCCTCGATCACGCCGCGCGCCTCGAGCACGTCCACCCGGCGCTCGACGTCGCCGGCCTGGTCGTAGAGCTCGTCCAGGGCGAGCAGCGGGCGCGGGTCGAGGCTCGAGAGCCCGCGGGCCCGCTCGAACTCGGCGATCGCCTCGGGCGCGTCGCTCAGCTTGTCGCGCACCAGGACCGCGCGCTCGACGCGCAGCTCCAGCTCGTCGGCGCGCCCCGGCGCCACGTCGGCCTCGCGGGCCAGCACGCTGGCCGCGTCGCCCCAGCGCTCCTCCGCGAGGAGCAGGCGCCGCAGGCGCCCGAGGACGGCCCGGTCGTCGGGGACCTCCTCCAGCGCGGCCTCGAGGGCGGCGATCGCCTCGCCGCGCCGGCCGAGCTCGACGTAGGCGTTGGCGATCCCCAGCGAGAGCTCGCAGCGGGTGTCGGCCTCGGCCACCATGTCGCGCAGGCGCCCGCGCACCTCGACCAGCTGCTCCCAGTCCTCGGCAGCCGCGTAGATCCGCTCCAGCCCGCGCAGGGGGCGCTCGTCCTCGGTCGCGCGCGCGTGGGCCCGCTTGAAGACCCCGGTCGCCTCCTCGGCCTTGCGCAGCCGGCCTTCCAGCACCTCGCCCAGGGCCAGGAGCAGCGTCGCCAGCCCCGTGTCGCGCTGGCCCTCGCCGCCGGCGGCCTCGGCCTCCCGCGCCTCGCGCGCCTCGACCTCGCCGTGCATGACCCCGGCCAGGCGCTCCCAGTTCTTCTGGCCCGCGTAGATCCCCTTGAGCGCCAGGGTGCCCTGGGGGTGAGCCGGGTCGTCGCTGGCCACGGCCTCCCAGTGGCGCTGGGCGTCCTCGCTCCGGCCGAGGTCGTCGGCCAGCCCGGCGCAGCGCACGTGGAGCTCGATCCGCTCGGGGATGTCGTCCACCAGCCGGGCCCGGTCGTCGAGCAGGCGGTAGAGCGACTGGGTCTGGCCGTCGGCCTGATAGAGCCGGTCCAGCTCCGCGAACACCTGGCCGTGGAGGGGCAGGGCAGCGCGTCCGCGCTCGAGGACCTCGCAGGCCTTGGGCTGGAGCTGGAGGCTCTCGTAGAGCTTGGCCGCGCGCAGGGCGCAGTCGACCAGCCCCTCGGGCTCGTCGCCCAGGACGTCGAGCTCGCGCTCCAGGGTGCGGGCGTGCGCGCGGCGGCTGTTGGTGCGCTGGCAGATCGCCTCCAGCGCGCGGTAGGCCTCGCGGCGCTGCGGGTCGGCGTCGATCACCGCCTCCCAGGTCGCGATCGCGTCCTCGTGGCGGCGGAGGTGCTCGTCGAGGACCTGCGCCTGGCGCTCGAGGGCGGCCACGCGCTTGGCGGTCGTGTCCTGCTGGCGGGCCAGCTCGCCCAGGATCCGGACCATGTCCCCCCACAGCTCCTCCTCGGCGAGGAGCTCGACCTGGGGCTCGAGGGCGGCAGGGCCCGGCTGGCGCGCGTAGGCCTCCTGGAAGCTGTCGATCGCCGCGCGTCGGTCGCGCAGGCGGTCGCGCTCGAGCTGTCCGCGCTCCAGCCACAGCGCGGCGGCCTGGGCCGGGTCGTCGTTGCCGCGGGCCTGCTTCTCGAGCACGCTGGCCAAGAGGCCCCAGCGCTCGAGCTGCGCGGCCAGGCGCGCCTGCCAGCTGAGGATCCGCGCCCGCTCCGGTGAGTCGAGCTCGAGGGCCAGCTCGTCGGCGCGGTTCAGCTCCTCGATCGCGTCGCCCGGGTCGTGCAGCTCCTCCTCGAGCACCTGCGCGATCCGCAGGGTCAGGGTCAGCGAGCCGCCCAGGTCGTGGACCAGGATCTCGCGCATGCGCCGCTGGACGCGCACGTAGCGCTCCCACTCGCGCCGCTCCTGGTGGAGCGCGCTGAGCTGGTTGAGCGCCTCGGGGCTCTCGGGCTCGTGCTCGAGGCTGGCCTCGTAGGCCACGATCGCCGCGGCCCCCTCGCCGCGCCCTTCGCAGCGGCGGCCGAGCTCGCGCAGGGCCGAGGCCGCCTCGCCCGTGCGGGGCACGATCGCGGGGATTCGCCGCAGCACGTCCTCGAGCAGCGCCTCCTCGCCCGAGCGGCGGAGGATCTTGGGCAACACCGCGATCGCGATGCACTCGGGGTCGCCCCGGTCGAGGACCTCGCGGTAGAGGTCGGCCGCGCGCAGGTCGTCCTTGAGGTGGTGCTCGGCGATCATGGCCGCCGAGCGGAAGAGCTCCTCCTGCTCGCGGACGTCGTGGCGGATCCGGGCCTCGCGCTCGTAGGTGCTGCACATGGCCGCGTAGTCGCGCCGCTGGACGTGCGCGGCGCGCAGGCGCTTCCAGGCCTCGGCGTCCTGGGGGCGGAGCCGGAGCACCTCCTCCAGGGTCTCGACCGCGCCCTCGAGGTCGTTGAGCGTGTCCTGCTGGAGGGCCGCGATCCGCTTGGCGAGCGCGACCCGGCGCTCGGCCCGCGGCGTGGCCTCGAGCTCGGCCCGCAGGGCCTCGACCAGCGAGGCCGCCTCCTGGCGCGGGTCGAAGGTCGCCGCCCGCCCGCGCAAGGCGCGGGCCTCGCTCGGCTCGAGGGCCAGCGCGGCGTCGAAGCTCTCGCGCGCGCGCTGGCGGTCGCGCAGCGCGCGCAGCCGCAGGTCGCCCTGGGCCACGAGGCGCTCGACCCGGTAGCGCGGGTCCGGCTCGCTCTTGGCCAGCTTGCCGAGCACCTCGTCCAGCTCGGGCCAGGCCTTGTCGCGCCGGAGGAAGGGCGCCAGGCCGCGCAGGGCGTCGACGTAGTTGCCGTCCTGCTCGAGGGCGCGCTCGAAGGCGCTGCGCGCGGCCTTGGGGTCGCGCTGCCCGTAGAGCCGCCCGAGGCGGGTGTAGAGCAGCGCGCGCCGGCGCGGGTCCGGCTCGAGCTTGGCCTCGCTCTCGAGCCACACCGCCTCGCCCTGCCGATCCGAGGCCTCGCGCGCCAGGGTCTGCAGCCAGCGCACGGCCTCGATCCGCTGGTCGTCGATCTTGAGCGCGCGCTGGAAGAGCCCCTTGGCCCGGGCGGGGTCGGCCCCGCGGGTCCGCAGCACGCGGCCGGCCTCGACCAGCAGCGAGGCCTTGACCTCGTTCTCGCTCTCGAGCGCGGCGGTGGCCTCGAGGTGCTCGGCGAGGGGCTTGCCCAGGCCGAGCTGGCGCTCGACGCGCAGCAGCACGCGCAGCGTGCCCAGGTCCTGGCTGCGCCGCTTCAGCCCCTGCAGCAGCAGCTTGCGCCCGTGCTGGAGGTCGTTGAGCGCGAAGGCGCGCAGCTCGGCCTCCTCGCGCAGCAGGCGGAGGATGTCGTCGGTGCTCAGCTCGAGCGGGTTGGCCTCGCGGCGCGCGCTGAGGGCCTCGGCCAGCTCCTCGGGGCGCTTGTTGCCGCGCAGGGCGACCACCCGCGCCTGGCGCGCGCGCGGGTCGCGCGGACGGACCTGCTCGGCCTCGTCGAAGGCGGCCAGCGCCTCGTCGAGGCGCTCGAGCTCGTGCGCCAGGACCTCGCCGCGGCGGATCAGGAAGTCCGCGCGCTCGTTGCCGGGCGTGGCCGCGGCGGCCGCGCCCAGGGCCTCCTGCAGCGGCTCCCAGCGACCCAGCCGGTCCAGGAGCGCGATCAGGGCCTGGCGCGCGTCGGCGTTCTGAGGGTAGGCCTCGATCGCGGCGTCGTAGGCCGCCTTGGCCTGCTCCGAGTCGGCCAGCGGCCCCTCGAGCAAGCGCCCGCGCTCGAGGTGATAGCCGCTGCGCTGGGCCGGCTGAGCCGCGCTGACCTCGCTGGCCTGACGCAGGACCTCCTCGGCCTCGGCGTGCTGGTTGGCCGCCTCGAGCACCCGCGCGAGCGACTCGAGCAGCTCGAGCACGTCGGGGGTGGCCTCGAGCGCGCGGCGGAGCAGCTCGCCCGCCTGGACGAAGTCGCGCAGGCGCTCTTCGGCGACGCCCGCGGCGCGGGTCAAGAGGTCGGCCCGGAAGCGCGCCCCCTGGGCCGCGTCGGTGAAGCCCGCCGTGTCGGCCTCGGCCAGCTCCACGGTCTGCAGCTGAACCCGCAGCTGCTCGCGCGGCTGCTCGAGGCGGGCGTAGAGCGAGGCCAGGCTCTCCCAGCCCGGGTCCTGCGGGTCGCTGACCTCGTTGAGCAGCACCTCGAGGGCCTGGGCCGCGCGCGGCAGGTCCTCCAGCCGCTTCTCGGCGATCGCGGCGACCTCGCGCCAGCAGCCCATGGCGTCGGGGACGACCTCGCCCGGCGCGAGCTCCTCGAGCAAGGCCGCGAGGTCCTCCCACTGCTCCTGCTCGCGGTAGAGGACCCGCAGGGCCTCGGCCGCGTCGCGGTCCTGGGGCAGCGCGTCGCGGAGGGCCTCGAAGTGATCGATCGCCTTGTCGGGCTGCTGCAGCGGCCCGCGCGCCAGCTCGGCCTGCTCGCGCAGGAAGGCCTGGCGGCGCTCGGCGCGCTTGACCTGTCCGATCACGGCGCCGAGCAAGAGGTAGAGGGTCTGCTCCTTGTTCAGCTTGCGCGAGAGCTCGACCACCCGCGTGAAGGCCCGCTCGTCCTCGGGCTTGTGCCGCAGGGCGCGCTCCCAGGCGTCGCGCGCCTTGGACTCGTCCTCGAGGTCCTCCTCGCACACCTGCGCCAGCTCGCTCAGGAAGCCGTGCGCGGCCTCGGGGTCGCCCTCGCTGATCAGCGCCGCGGTCTCGAGCACGCCGACCGCGTCCTGCGGCCGCTTCTGCTCGCGGTAGAGGCGGACCGCGACCGGGAGCGCGTCGGTGTCGGCCGGCGCCTCGGAGAGGATCTCCTGGAGCGTCGCCAGCGCGCCCTCGGCGTCGCCGCGCCGCTCCTGCAGCTTGGCCAGCTGGATCCGGACCCAGCGCAGGGTCTCGGGGTCTTGCTCGAAGCGCTTGACCCCGCTCAGCGAGCCCTCGAGCAGCTCGTCGTCCTCGAGCTTCTCGGCGATCTCGGCGCGCAGCTTCCAGCTCTCGAGGGCGCCGGCGCCCTCGCCCTCGACCTTGAGCGCGCGCTCGACCTCGCTCAAGGCGTCGCTGGGGCGCTCGAGCTCGTTCAGATAGAGCAGCGCCAGCTGCCGCCGCGCGACCGCCTCCAGGTCGGGCTCGCGCTCGGCCTGCGCCAGGCGCTTGAGCGCCTCGGCCACCTGGGGCAGGTCCTCGAGCTTGCGGTGCGCGCGGACCAGCGCCTCGCAGGCGGCCACCTCGCGCGGCGCCTTCTCGAGCAGCTTCTCGAGCGTCTCGACCGCGGTCTTGGCGTCGTCGAGCTCGTCGAGCTGCACCTTGGCCAGCTCGCGCAGGAGGGGCACCGGGTCCTTGGCCGTCTTCAGCTGCTTCTCGAGCAGCGCGACCAGGGCGTCCCAGCGCTGGCCCTGGCGGGTGAGCTTGATCAGCCGCTCCCAGGCCCAGGCCTCCTGCGGCGCGAGGCCGACCAGCTTCTCGAGGGCCTCGCGCGCGCCCTCGGGGTCCTTGAGCTTGAGCTCGCGCGCCTCGGCCAGGCGCTTGAGGATCACGACCGCGGCCTTGGTCTGCTCGGCCGAGCGCTCGGGGTGGAGCAGCTTGAGCTCGCGGTCGAGGACCTCGGCGTGCTCGGTCCACTTGCCCATCTTGCGCGTGATCAGCTCGAGCAGCTTGAGCGCGCTGGGCGAGCGCGGGCGCAGCTCGAGGGCGCGCTTGACGTCGGCGTAGGCCCGCTTGCCGTCCTTGAGCTTGTCGCGGTGCTCGGCGGCCTTCTCCCAAGCCTTGGCCCGCTCCTCGTCCTTGAGCTCGCTCAGCTGACCCTTGGCCTCGAGGGCCTCCGCCAGCCCGCGCGGGTCCTTCAGGATCGTGCTGACCTTGACCAGGCTCTTGACGACCGCGGCGTCCTGAGGCGCCTCCTTGAGCGCCTTGAGCAGGATCGCCTGGCTGCGCTCGGGCTGCTTGAGGCTCGACTCGTAGAGGTGCGCCAGGCGCTTGCGGGTCGCGACCCGCTCCTTGTCGTTCTCGGCCAGCTCGAGCTGCTGCCAGAGGGCCTTGGCCAGCCCCTCCCAGTCCTTCTGCTTCTCGAAGTGGCGCGTGATCGCCTTCAGGATGCGCGGGTCCTTGGGGCCCGCCTCCAGCGCGGCGGCGTAGGCGGCCGCGGCGGCGGGCTTGTCCTTGATGTTCTCGAACAGGATCGTGCCGCTGAGGAAGTAGTAGACCGCCGCTTGCTTGCTCGGCGCGGCCCCGGCCAGCGCCTCGTAGGCCTGGACCAGGAGCGAGTAGCGCCCCAGCTTGCGAGCCAGCTTCTCCAGCTCGTCGAGGGGGAGCCGGCTCTTGGGGTAGGCCTTGATCGCCTCGAAGTAGGACTGGAGCGCCTGCTCAGGGTCCTGCTTGCGCTGCAGCTCGGCCATCTCGACGCAGAGCTGCGCGCGCCGGCGCCCGTCCTCGGTCGCCTCGAGCTCGATCCGCATCACCTCCAGCAGGCCGGCGTCGTTCTTGTTGCCCTGGTGCAGGACCCGGAGCGCCCCCACGGCCGGCATGAAGCTGTTGCGGACCCGGAAGGCCGACATGAAGAGCTGCTCGGCCATGGCCGCGTCCTGGAGCTCGTCCGTCGCGATCTCGCCGGCCTTGTAGAGCATGCGCTCCTGGCCGCCCTCCTCGAGCTGCTGAGCGCGCTCGACGTAGAGGTCGACGAGGTTCTTCCACTCGCCGGCGGCGCGCAGGCGTCGCTCCTCGAGCTGAAATTCTCCCGCGCGCGCTGAAGGATCGGCCACGACACCTCGCCCCACCCGCCCAGGATCGGGCGGAGAGGCATCTAAGCACTCCGACAGGGTGCGAGCAACCGGAGCTCGCCCTGGCGCTAGTCTTGACCTTCGCGCCCGCGAAAGAGGGCCTCGAGGTCGGTCGGCTCCAGCTCACTCTTGGCCAGCCACACGAGGTTGCGCCAGTTGATCAAGAAGTGCGCCAGGACCGGCGCCAAGAGCGACCCCGAGTAGGCCCCCAGCAGGCCGAACCCGGCGCCGGCCAGGACCGCGAACAGGGTCCAGGGGCGCAGCTCGCGCAGCACGGGGAAGTGGACCAGCCCGAAGAGCAGGCTCGCGGCGGCGACCCCGAGCAGCACCGGCAGGTGGTCTCCCGGGGCGCTCCCCAGCCAGCCAGAGAGCTTCAGGATCAGGTAGGGCTGAATGAAGCCGCGGAAGAAGGCCTCCTCGCCCAGGCTGGAGTAGGCCGCGATCGGCAGCGCCCGCGAGGCGTCGAGCTCGGGGCCGAGCAGGTCGTCGTGGGTCAGCATCCGCTTGAGCAGCGCCGCCATGTCGCGATACCAGGGCACCCGCAAGAGCGGCGGGCCCGTCCCGATCACGACGGCCGCGAACACCACCGCCGCGCCGAGGGAGCCCCAGAGCTGGAGCGGGGTCGGCGGCAGGGTGAAGAGCGAAGGGCAACCCGAGGTCGCCGCCAGGAAGGCGCCGCCCACGAGCATGGCCGAGTACATCCAATAGAAGCGCGACACCGTGGGCTCAGGTTACGGGAAGGCGGGGCGAGGGCGGGAGCTGGGTGAGCACGAGAAACGAGGTCCGAGCGGGCTCCGCCCGTCGTCCGTGCCGCGTAGGCTGCGGCTCGATCGGGGGAATGATGAACGCGCTGAGAACTCTGACCGTGGCCGCGGCCGCGCTCCTGGTCAGCCCAGCGCTGGCTCAGGCCCAGGCGACCGACGCGGTCGGGCTGGGACTCGAGACGGTCGACGACGCGCAGGTAAAGCGCAGCCTGACCCTGGCCAGCGACTCCCTGGTCGCGCTCAGCGCCGGCCCAGGCGTGGGTGGGGCGCGGATCCAGCTCAACAAGAGCCGCTTCTTCGATCGGATCAACTCGACCCAGATCAAGCTGCGGATCTACGTGACGGGCAACCTCCTCCCCGGCGACGAAGAGGAGGACGAAATGTCCCTCTTCGAGCGCGAGACCCGCAAGGCGCTCTCGACGACCGAGAAGATCAACAAGGCGGTCCTGGGGGACGAGGAGGAGGGCGCGCCGAGCGAAGAGGCCGCCCGAGAGCCCGAGCCCGAGCAAGACACCTTCTTGCTGCGCGCGCGCCTGTTCATGGTCGGCAGCTATGGCAGCTCGGAGGCCGAGCGCGACTTCCCGATCCTGGGGGTAGGGCGCAGCGAGCTGCACGTGCGGACGCGCTCCCTGCGCATGGGCGGCGGCGTGCGGCTCGACGTGACGCCCTGGTTCTCGGTCCTGCCGACCCTCTCGCTGGCCTACAACAACATCCGCGGGCTCGGCGTCGGGAACGGGACCGACTCGGCCCTGCTGCGCCTGAACAGCAACCGGCGGCTGGTCAACTGGCGCGCCGAGTCGCTGACCTTCATTCCCCAGTGCGACTTCCGCTTTCGCGTCGGCTTCGACCCCTTCGAGCTGCGGCTGACCTGGGAGCTGAGCTACCTGCGCACGCGCACCTTCTCCTCGAGCACCAGCCTGCAGAGCTTCTCGAGCGACTCCTACCTGGCGGCGGCCAAGCTCGAGCTCGACTACAACACCAAGTGGCAGCTCTTCGGCATGGACGTGCACCTGATCCCCGCCCTCCGCTACGTGCGCCTCGGCGGCGACGCCCCCAGCGCGCTCAACACGAACGACGTGATCGGCGCCTCCTTCTCGGTCGAGAGCGACACCAGCGACTACATCCCCTTCACCAGCCGCTTCGGCGCGCGGATCAGCTACTACTGGGGGCTCAACCTCGAGGCCTGGAGCGTCGGCCTGACCTACGACTTCTAGCGCGCGGGGTCAGTCGCTCTTCCTGCCTCGCTTCAGCTCGAAGATCGCCATCGAGCAGGTCCTGGTCCCGAACACGTAGAGCCAGTTGCCCTGGGCCTGGCAGGTGTAGGGGAGCGAGACGCCGGGGATGTCCTCCACGATCACGGCCAGACGCAGGTCCTCGGGGCGGCTGATATCGACCGCCGCGAAGCCGCCGGGCTTGCGCTCGAGCGGCAGGAAGGCGTAGTCGCCCGCCAGCTTGGTCCGGTTGGCGCGGGCCAGCTCGGGGGCGAGGAGCAGGTCGAGCTGGCGGAACTCAGCGGGGTTGGTCACGTCGAAGGCGCCCAGCCCGCCGGGGTCGTCCCAGAGCGCGACGAAGAGGTGGTTGGGCCGCTCCGGCGCGATCTGACCGACGAGCTGGCGGTAGGAGGGGTCCTCGAGGGTGCGCGCGATCTTCATGGCGCTCGGGTCGCGGACGTCGATCGCGGTGAAGGCCTGGCTGTTCCCGAAGCCTCCCACGAAGGCGTAGCCGTCCTTGACCACCACGGCCTCGACGAAGGAGATCCTGGTGTCCACCGCCCCGACCTGCCGCGGCTGGCGCGGATCCGTGACGTCGATCGCGAGCAGCTCGCGCGAGTCGGGCGCGCTGACCAGGGCCACGGTCCGCTCGGGGGAGGGCCGATAGAGCGCCGTGTGGAGCGCGGTGAAGGGGCCCGTGCCGATCGCCTCGAAGATCGCCCCGCGCACCCGCTGCCCGAGGCTGGGGCTGGTGTCGAGCTCGAAGGAGCCCAGCGGCTTCAGCGCTTTGGGATCGGAGGCGTCGAAGGTCAGCAGCCGCCCCGCGCGGGCCACGATCACGAGCAGGTCCCCGAGCCGGTCCTGACCCTCGACGTCGTGCTCCTCGCAGGCGCGCGAGATCAGGCGCGGGCGGCTGGGCTCGCTCACGTCGTAGACCGAGACCCCGCCGCCGCGCAGGGTCAAGAAGAGCGAGCTGGGGTCCTCGGCGTAGATCCGTGACTTGACCACGTAGTCCAGCGCGACCTCGTCCCGCACGACCTCCACGAGCAGCGCGGACTCGATCGGGTCGCGCGCGCGCGGCCCCGCGGGGCGCTCGTCGGCCAGGAAGGGGTAGACCTGGCCCGCCGCGGGCTCGGGCGCGCTCGCGCAGCCTGCGAGCAGGCTCAGGGCGAGGAGGAGGCTCAGGGAGGCGCGCACCGGTCTACTCCTCGCGCTCGGGCACGAGCTCGAGGAAGGTCCCGAGGTCGCGCTCGAAGCGAGCCGCGCCCCAGACCGCGCTCCCAGAGCGCGCCCAGGCCGCGCCCACCGTCTCGGCGCTGGCGCGGTAGAGCGCGGGGCTGCCGAGCTCGAGCTGACCGTAGGCCGGGGTCAGCTCCTCGAGCTCCCGGTAGCGCCAGGACACGGGAGGGATCCGTTCGTCGCGCAGGACCTCGGTCATGCGCTCGCGAATCACCTGCGGCTCGTGCTCTTCGGTGCCCGCGAGCGAGAAGTAGGAGGGTCGCTCCAGGTAGATCGTGCGCCCGACGTGCTCGCCGAGCGGTCGCCCGGAGGTGACCGCGTCGTCGGGCAGCAGGACCCGCAAGGCGACGGGCCGAGTGGGGTCGGTCATGCGCGGCACGATGTCGATGTTGGTCACCGCCGCGGCCCCCAGGTCGTAGGGGGTCAGCAGGTGGGTCTCGTAGAAGCGCGACTCGAGGGCGCCGGCCGTCAGCTCTTCGGCCCACACCTCGCTGCCGATCCTGGGGGCGCCCATGGTGACGAGCTTCAGCTGGCGCCAGGGCCAGGCGCGCAGCGAGGCGGGCATCCCGCCGCCCTTGCCCTCGGGGTCGTAGCGGTCGCCGAGCAGGAGCGAGCTGGCGAAGACCTGCGCCAGGGCCCCGCCCAGGCTGTGGCCGCCGACCGTCACGATCCGCGGAGGACCCGCGCGACGCTGCGCGACCAGCCGGTCCAGCGCGATCAGCAGCTGCGGGATCGTCCAGTGAATGCTGCACGACATGCCGCGCGCGACCTCGTGCCCGGGCACGGCGCTGACCTCGGGGACCGGCACCAGCCGGAAGCCGAGGTCGGTGATCCAGTCGGGGTTGCCGTAGGCGTCCTCCGTCCCGCTGGCCTCGACCGCCGCGCGCACGGCGGAGCCGCTGCGGCTGCCGCGGAACATGATGTGCACGTCGTAGGTCTCCGCGTCGATCGTACGCACGAGGACCAGGCCGAGCAGGCTCTGCGACGAAGGCTGGAGCAGCTCGCCCTTGTCGCCCGTGGCGCCCTCGAAGGCGATCAAGAGGTCGGGGCGCGCCTCGTCTCCCTCAGCGCGCTCGCGCAGCGGGAGCAGCTCGACGGTCCCCGAGGTGACCGGGCCCGCGCTCGCGTGCCCCGCCCCGAAGGCGCGCCGGCTGATCCAGATCTCCCCGATCCGCGCCGAGATCCGGGGGTTGGGCTGGAAGTCGGACCACTTGCTCCCGTCGTTGGAGAGGGCTGGCGCGCCGGGGTCGATCTGCCCGTAGCGAAACAGGATCGGGTCGTGCAGCTCGTTGCTCGGCTGACCGGCGAGGATCCCGGGCCCGCGAATGGCGTCGAGGCCCACGCCCTGCTGCCCGGGGCCGACCCGCTTGGCCCAGCGCCACACGCGCTGCATGGCGGCCTCGCGGTCGCCGGCCTCCTCGTAGTAGCCGTCGTAGGCCCACACCAGGCTCTGCGCGTAGAGGTGGTAGGAGAGGATCGAGAGGTCCACCTGGAACACCAGCGGGTGATAGGGCTGGCCGCGCAGGGGCTGGCGCCGGACCCGCTCGGCGGCCTTCTCGGACATGTCGAGCAGCGGCTTAGCGCAGCCTCCGCTCAGGGTCACCAGGGCGACGAGCGCCACGCGCGCGAGGAAGCTCTTCATGATCCCCTCCAGCGAGGGAACCTACCTCAGCGGAAGGGCTTGCACGCTGAGTCGGCTGCCGAGTGATCCCCTGAAAATGGGGCCGCGCCGGTAACTCTTGGAGCCACCGGCGCGGTCTACTGGGTTGGCGGGCCTAAGGGCCCGTCGACGCTTAGGTCGCCAACCCCCCGATCATACAGCTACTACACATACGTAGGATCACCTCCTTTCACCCGGGTTCCCTCGGCCAGCCCGTGCTGTCTGTCGGACTCCGAGGCAAAGGGACCCGCCCCGCCACGCTAGCGGGAGACGAATAACGGCTTCCTTCCGCGGAACGAAGCCGGTGACTCGTTGATAGCACTCACGCCTGACAAGCTTGGCGAGCGCACCGCGATCGCGCCAGGGACGACGCGCGCGCGGCGCCCCTAAGTTCACTCTGCGTGGGGATCTAGCGGAGCGCTCGAGGGTCGCGCGCTCGAGTCCGTGGGCTCGAACGCGCAGCGCGCGGGTCCCCAGCGGGAGACCCGGCGCAGCTCGACAGAAGAGCTCTTCTTGGCCCCTGAGGGCCAGAAGACCGCCTAGAAGATCGTGTAGATGAAGGGCGCGATCGCCGAGCCCTCGGCGAAGATGATCACCGCCGAGAGGAGCAGGAGCACGATCACCAGAGGCGCGAGCCACCACTTCTTCTCTTCCTTGAGGAAGAGCAGGAACTCGCCCATGAGCGAATCGGGCGCGTCGTCGTCGTCCGCCACGATCTCGCCGGTGGGCTGAATCGGCGCCTTGGCCTGCGCGTCGTCGCTCTTGACCCCCTCGGGGGCCCCAACCTCGTCTCCAACAGGAGTTTCGGTCGTGGTGGCTTCGGTCGTGTCCGTCTTGGTCTGCGCGTCCGACATGGATTTCGCTCCGGTTGCGCAAGATGTTACGGACGCTCATCGGGGAAGTCCAGCTTCGAATCACCGTTGGAAGTGGGCCGCCAGGTCCGATGGGTTGGGGGGTTCGCGCCTGACTGCTAGTGTTGGGGTAGACCTTTAGGAGCAGCACCCATGTCACGTCATCGAATTTCGGCTGTGCTCCTCTCCCGCGCCCTCCTGGTCGCGGGCTGCGCCCTGCCCCTCCTCGCCGCCCCCGCGACGGCCCAGGAAGGCGGACAGGAGTTCACGCCCAGCAACGAGGAGCTCGACCGCGACCTCGACGAGAGCCTCGCGGAGGAGTATTCCGAGCCCGAAGCCCCCAGCGAGGCCGCCAAAGAGGATCACCGGGACTGCTGCGGGCACGACGGGCACCACCACGACGAGGGGCCCGACGACGACGACGGTCACGACCGCCTCCGCCTGCGCTTCGGCGGCCTGGCGGCCTACGCGTGGACCAACCTCGGGAACCTCGAGCTCAGCCACCGCGAAGGCAACTCCGGCGGCGGCGTGATCGAGCTGGCGCAGGAAGAGGACGACGACTTCGAGTTCGACAACGGCGCCGGCATGTATCGCGCCTGGATCGGGATCGGTCGCTACGTCTCGCTCCAGGGCGGCTGGTTCCACGGCCGCTTCGGCGACACCAACGCCCTGAGCAACGCCACCAACGGCACCCCCGGCTTCACCTTCGGCAGCACCCGCTTCAACACCGGCGACATCGTCGAGATCAACCAGGAGCTACGCGTCGCCGACTTCGACGTGGTGGTCCACCCGCTGACGCTCAAGTGGATCCGCCTCGACTTCAGCCTCGGCGCTCGCTACGCCTACTGGGCGACTCGGATCGAGCGGCTCAACCGCGGCTACACCAAGGAGGAGGACCGCATCGAGGGCCTGATCCCGATGGTCGGCTTCGGGATCACGGTCAGCCCCGTCGCGCCGCTCTCCTTCTTCCTGCGCGGCAAGGTCGGCACGATCGAGTACGAGCGCGAGGGCGGCTACTACCGGCGCAACAACGGCCAGCGGCGCTACGTCGAGCCCAAGGAGCGCGAGCACACCTCGGCCGAGCTCGACGCGGGCATGACCTTCACGATCGCCAACACCTTCGGCTTCATCGTCGGCGCTCGCCTCCAGTACATCGAGCTCGAGCGCGTCGTCCCCGACCGCTCGAGCCGCGTCGAGGGCTACGCGAGCAGCCTCTACGCCGGCGTCCTGCTGAACTTCTAGTCAGGAAGTCGACGAAACGTTCGAGGAGCTGTCGCGAGGGCGACAGCTCCTTCGCGTTCCGGATGCCGAATCTTGGCGCCCTTGGCGTCCTTGGCGGTTCGATCCAAGAAGGCAGGAAGGAGCTGTCGCTGTCAGCGGCAGCTCCTTCGCGTTTCGGAGTTTGAACGGAGAAAACTAGAAAACTAGAAAACTAGAAAACTAGAAAACTAGAAAACTAGAAGGCACGGGGGGAGCAGCCTTCTTCGCGTTCCGGAGATTGAACGGAGATCGCCCTGTGCGGTGGCGCCTTGGTGCCTTCCAGTTTTCTAGTTTCTCCGTTCGTATCTTCGATCCAGAGGGCGCTGCCGCAGTCAGCGACAGCCCCCTCGCATCCAGCTAAAGTCCTGCCTGCATGGACGACCGCCAACCGACTCCTCCGCTGCCGACCACCGAGGCCCGCTCGGGCGCCCGCCTCGACGAGGCTTCTCCGCTCGAGATCGCGCGCCTCTTCCAGCAGGCCGACCGTGACGCGGCCGCCGCCGTCGCCGCCGCCGAGGAGTCGATCGCGAGCGCGATCGAGCAGGCCGCGCGCGCTCTGGCGAGCGGCGGACGGGTCGTGCTGACCGGCGCCGGCACCAGCGGCCGCCTGGCCGTGCTCGAGGCCGCCGAGTGCCTGCCGACCTTCGGCTCGGAGGACGTGGTCGGCCTGATCGCGGGCGGCGAGTCCGCCCTGCTGCGCGCCAAGGAGGGCGCCGAGGACGACCGCGCTGGCGGGCGCGCCGCCGCCGAGGCCCTCGAGCTCAGCTCCGCTGACTTCCTGCTGGGGGTCACCGCCAGCGGCCGGACCCCCTTCGTGTGGGGCACCCTCGACGCGGCGCAGGCCGCGGGCGCCCCCAGCGGCTTGCTCTGCTGCTCGCCGCCCCCGGCGGACGCGCCGCCGCGCACGCTCACGATCCACCTCGCGACGGGGGCCGAGGTCCTCAGCGGCTCGACCCGGCTCAAGGCGGGCACGGCGACCAAGTGCGCCTTGAACGCGATCTCGACCGGCGCCATGGCTCAGCTGGGGAAGGTCTACGACGACCTGATGGTCGACGTGATCGCCGGCAACGCCAAGCTGCGCCTGCGCGCTGCCCGGATCGTGGCGACCCTGGTCGAGTGCGACGAAGAGCGCGCCCGAGCGCTGCTCGCCGCCTGCGGCGGCGAGGCCAAGCCAGCGATCGTGGCGGGGCGGTTGGGGCTGGAGCCCGCCGAGGCCCGCGCGCGGCTCGCCG
>MDTG01428497.1_pt1 | contig 26160 bp, 13 predicted proteins | sample 811421 | NCBI WGS metagenome assembly MDTG01 (sample SAMN05326645, study PRJNA326480) | marine metagenome | isolation source: seawater | place: Pacific Ocean: South East | collected 2011
AAGAAAAAATTCCGCAGAAGACTTTTCACGGAGAGTAAGTGCGTGTCGGAGAGAACCCGCGTCGTCGTCGTCGTCGTCGTCATGGCGCGCGAGACGGGACCCCTTCCTTCGACCGGGGCGGAGGAGGAGAGGAAGACGACGACGCCGACGAGACCAGCTGCGCGCTCGCTGAGGGAATCGCTGAGAGACGTCGACGCACGTCTTCGTTCGAAACTCGAATCGGTCTCGGAAAAGGTGTTGAGCGCGCAAAAAACGAGCGCTTTCAGGGCGCCGTCGTCTCTGACCGCAGCCATAGGCGACGCGCAAGAGAAGCAACAGTTAGAGGGAGAAGAGAAATCGAAGATTAAAAACAAACAGGACTATTTACAAGACGAGATGCAACCGTGGGTAAAACCAGTTGGTTCCTCGTTAGCCGATCCCGAGCAAGGACCGTTCATCGCGTGGTGCGAAGAACACTTTCGAGAGGTGACGGAAGAAGACGCGAGGAAATTGATTCCGAGCACGAGTCAACCTGGGTTGGATGAGGATCCGGATTTTACCTTGCCAGAGAAGGAGAGGAGTTACTACGAAGGTATGGTTTTGCTCTCCCTCGTTCTTCGATCTGTTTTTCAAATTCTTCTTTTTTTCCCGACGAACGCGGGTGCACTCACGCGGATGCAACTTGAGTGCACGAGTTCGCAATTCGCATCGATTTACTTGATAACAAACTAACACGCGTTTATCTATTTATTACCGATGTATCACTACAAAACAGAATGGGAAGAGATGGACAAGAAAATGAAGGAAATGGAGGAGGAAAATAGACGTCGCGCGAGAGAAAACGCACGCATTGAATCCATCCAGTCCAAGCAGAAAAAGAAACAGAAATCGAAAGAAAACGTAAAGAAACAGAAAGGTTACGTTGCCGGTGCGAAAGCAGTGAACGACGACGCGAAGTTTATTGTCACTCGAATCTCTCCGATTGTGGATTTGAAGGAAATTAAAGAGTATTGCGGAGTGTGTTTCGATGGCGAATCGTACGAGGAAGATCCAATCATTTTTTGCGAAGGATGCGATGTAGCCGTTCATTTAGCGTGCTATGGTTTACGGAAAGTACCAGAAGGCGATTGGATGTGTCGCGCGTGCTCGACGAGAAGTTCCAAGGCGGTAAAAAAGCAGTGCTGTTTGTGTCCGTGCCCAGGCGGCGCGTTGAAACCTACGCGAGACAATCGTTGGGCGCACTTGTTCTGCGCACAGTGGATTCCAGAACTGTTTATTTCAAACACGAAAGCTATGGAACCGATTGAAAATATGAATAAGTTAGTTAAAGAACGTTTATCGATGAAATGCGTGGTGTGCAAGACGAGAAACCAAGGCGCTTGCATTCAGTGCGCATACGGGAATTGCACAGTTCCCGTGCACCCTATGTGCGCAATGCAAGCGGGCATGCGAATGGAAGTAAGAACTGATAAGAAGAATGAAGAGGTTGTTGATTATCGAGTGTATTGCGAAAAGCACGCGGCAGTCCTCGATAAGGCGGCAAAAGTCGTAGAGCAGCGGCAGCAACAACAAGAAGATAAGAAGAATCCATCTAGGAATGACGACAAGGGAGAAGAAAAGAGCGACAAGAAAGATAAAGACGTCGATAACGATGACCAAGAAAAAGATGACCGAGGAAAAGAGAGCGAAAAAGAAAACAACAAGAAAGATGGCAATAGCGCGAGCGTTTCGCCGGCAAAGGTGATGAAACTTTCGTCAACTCAATCCAAAGCGGAGGTCACGACCCCGGTGGCGAATAAGAACGACAAGTCTGTGGATGAGAATTCATCTTACGGCGACGATATGGTATCTCCAATGTCTCCGAAGCATGGCCCGACCGATGCCGTGAATGAACACATGGAGAAAGCTTTAGAATTCCCAGCGCCGGAACTTCCATCGGATATCAATGAATTTCTGATGGACGAGCGTCAGGATGCGCAAATCGCTGTTTCGAAAATGAAAGCTGCTGCGGCGTACAAAGCTGCCGCTGGTGGCATTGGTAATAGCTTAGTTGAGAAGTGCATAATATGCGTCAAGATGAAGAAAGGGGCGACGTGCGGCACGTCAAACGCTCCTTTGAAATGCTTGCGCAGAAAGGAAAATGTAAATTTGCTTCAAAAGGAGATGGATAACAATCTCGGAATGAAAAGCCCGCAATCAGAGAGCAAGGAGAGCAAGATACTCGGCCCAAAGGAAGAGCTCGAAAGATTGAACAAACACAAGCACATGTTCGAGAAGTTTGCGCCGGAGGATGAAGTAACGGCTGAACTATTCCGCGCGCAAGCGGCTTTAGGGAGAGTTGTCAACGTGACCCGAATGATGGCGAGCGAGCTCTTGGAACGAATAGAGGCTGATCAAGAGAACGTACAAAAGCGCTTAGAAAATATGGAACGAACAGTAAAAGATGTAGAGGCGTATGAGAATCGGTATCGAGGTGGACGTTGGCGAGTTGAGAAACTTCGTGCCGGCGGACAACTTCCAGCCTTGGCGGACGGGGGCGATGGCTCCTTGGAAAGTCTGAACGCCTCGGGCGCGCTCATCGATCCTTTGTGTACGATAGTGGCAATGGAGGATGCGCTGTGTTGCGTGTGCGGCGGCGGTCAATCCGAGCCACCAAATGAGATCATGTTTTGCGAACGCTGCGAAGTTGCCGTGCATCAAGACTGTTACGGCGTTGGTGAAATTCCAGACGGCGATTGGTTATGCTGGCCATGTCAAATTGTCGAAGACCGCGAAAGAGAAACGAACGCACCGAAAACGAGACCTCCGAGATATATGCGCGAAGCCGGAGATGGTGTAATGTACGATCCAAGAGTGAAGTGCGAATTGTGCCCGGTTATGCGTGGAGCTATGCGCGCGATAGTTCCGGCGAAACTTTCAAGTCCACTTTCAGAGATGAAGAAATGCATGCCATGTGCTCCGAATTCAGCCTCTCCTCCGGGTACTACTTCAACCACGCCGGGAAATGTGGAGGTTAAAATGGAAAATACCGATGCTAAAGATGTCGTCATGAAAGATGCCGAGCCTGAAAAGGAGAAACAACAAGACACGCCGATGAATATAGTCGAGGAAAAAATGGTTTCGCCCTCTACGCAAAAGCCATCCGCGGTTAAAGACGATGCGAAAGCGTTGGTGAATCAAACACCAAAACTGGATTCTCCAGCGAACATGCGTCCGCACAAGCTGAGGTGGGCGCACGTCGTCTGTGCAAAGTGGATGCCGGGTATTTCCTGCGATTTATTTTCCAACGAGCCGGAAGCTATTCGCGGCGAAGAGTCCATCCCTTCTCGATTACTTGAAGCTAAGTGCGCGGTGTGCGGCAGTAAAGAAGGTGCAAAAGTCCAATGTTCGAAAGAAGGCTGTCGCATGTACTTTCACCCGCTCTGCGCGAGACGTGCAAATTACTACATCGAGTACGGTCCACAAACCGAAGGGACACCAGTTGGGCACTATTGCAAGAATCATTCGACTCAAGCTAAACGCGACGCCGGCCGAAACGTCAAGCCGAGTAAGATAAAGGGAGTTGCCGCGAGTTCGTCTTACGTCAAATCTAGCGTCAAGCGACGACCCCCGACGGCAGAGGAAATCACCTTGCTCAAACGTGCGAGAGTTGGCTTGGAAACTTTGCGTTTACTCTGTGAGCGCGTGAACAAGAGAGAAAAAATCCGCCGAGACGAACTCGAATCCCTCGGAACGCTTTGGAAGGCTCAACTCAACGGTCAAGCTAGTGGGCCGGTGTTAAAACCAGGCGAGTTAGAAGCTGCAGAAGATCACGGTTTCATTCGCCAGGGTCCAGCTGTTCTTTACCTCACCTCGTCTTCCATCGAAGAAGTCGCTCCAAGCGTACCGGCTGGTTATGAACTTGCCCACGAGGAAGATACCATCATGTGACAAAGTTGAAGAACGTTTCTTGCTTGCAGAAATGTGATACGGTAGTTTTTTTCCGATCTGTTATATTTGACTAATATATGCGATACTACTGCTCTGATAGCTTCTAATAATGTAATAATACGCGAACGAGTATATTCCCTTTGGTCCAAGTCTTCCACGAGTTTTCAAAAAGAAGGGAGGGTGGAGGGAGGAACCTCACAAAATTTTATATCAGAGAATATCGGAGAATATCTTCCCTCTCACGCGGCACGTAATATTCTCAAAGAGCGTGAATCGAAGTAATACGACTTAATATAATAAAGAGAAAGCGCGGAATATATAATAAAATGGCCTGCGGGTGCTTCGGTGGAGGTAAAGATAAAACCGGTTGCGTAGATTCTCACGAGACCAACGACCAAATAAAAAGGGGGTCTTCTCTCGTGAAGAAGAAAACTTCCTTCAGTAAACAACAAGAACGAAGGTCGTTAGACACCAGCATCGACGCTTTCCACGACGCAGATGATGGGATTTCCGCTCCAGAATACGCCGTCCAGGATAAAAACGAATCCTTTCAACCGTACGCGCACCATTTGCACCCGATTTTAGGTAACTTACAAGGCGATACTTCCATGAAAGGCTCTTCGATACCGCGATATGACACGCCAGTGAACGAACCGTTGGTTGGCAAGCCATCGACGTGGTCTGGGAACCCTGGGAATTCGTATACGTTTTCACTTCGAGGGAAACATTATAAAAGGGATCGGAAGAAGTTTAGCAGTCAATCGTCTGCGTACGAGGTGCAACAACTATTGGTATTTCGCTCGGAGAAGAAAGTGATGGACGTACACGATAAGATATTCGGTAAGAAGATTGGAACATTAATTAGAGAGAGAGTACCGTCAGTATTGATTGTGAACGTGATGATACCAGATTATCCTCCCGAAGGTGGGATTTTTAGTAAATTGGCGAAAGTACCTCCAGATGGGCAAGGGCATCAAGTGGCAATGGTGTGCACGATATCGGATTGGGCGAGAGAGGCATTTGAGAATACTAAAGATTGGAAGAATTTACCTCCAGAGTTGAGTTTATTGTTGAGATACATCGAAGGTGCGGATGGAAAGGACGGGTTCGATGCATTCCCGCATCATTGCGTGGCGAGACAGAAAACCAAAGTGGTGGTTATGGTGAAAGGAGGGCAGCACGAGTTGCCGTGGCCGGTACGAATGGCACTTTCGAAAGGGAATGGGAAACCGTTCATGACAGATAGAACTGGAATTTTTACCAAAAGAGAGGGGTGTTTTGAAGTGGATATTGATGGGCACGCGTTTAAACCGTTGGCAACAAATTCACTGAGGACGTGTCACGCGTACTTTAAGTATTTGATTTTAGATATTGGAGTGGTTGTCCAAGGAGAAAATGAAAAAGAGTTGCCGGAGAGACTGTTGACGTGTTTGAGAGTGAGTTATCCAGATTTAGAAGCTGTGACGGCAACTTTCGAGAATATCGAGCCTGAGTTGAAGCAAAGAAAATGGATCGACTGGAATAAGTTTCACTTGCGAGAAATCGGGTCATCGTTTAGAGTGCTTCCGCTTCCGTCCTTACGATCTCTTTCAAAGAATCAACCTACACATGCGCCGGATTCGCCAGCAAGTATCAGCGAGAGGAATGAAAACGACGATAAATAATAACAAAAGAAAATACGCAAGGTTTAATTGCAATAGTAACGAAAATTAATAATAATATCTACATTGTGCTCATTTGACGTCTATTCCAGGCAGATCCGCCCCTATTGTCTTCGTTATTATTGTCCCTTTGCGCCGAGGAGAAATCTTCGCTCGGCACAATCTCTGGAATGTCTTCTCCATTCGCGAGCGCGTCTAATCCAGCTCGGACGTAATCAGATTTATCTTCAACGTTGAAAAGCAAATCCCAATCTGTAACTGCAATAGGGAAGACTTTATATCCTGCCGCTTTCAATAAGTTACGCTTCAAATTCGTTTGACCGAGCGCGTGGCCTTTCACGTTGCGTGCGAAATGCGAAGGTCCATCGACTTCAAGAACAACACCGATGGACTCGAGCAAAATGTCCACGCGATAACCCACAACGATCGCCTCTTCCTCGTATTTTTCACCCATATATGAGAGAATAGCCGAAACATCACGTTGAAACCAAGAAATAACCGGCGGACGACGTTGTTCGGCCCACGCGTTGGTGCACTTTTCCATCAAAGCATCGGGGAAATTCGCGTTTTTATTCGTATTGGACGATGAAATCGCCACAGCCGTTTGGTACAATTGATTCAAGTCTCGTCCTCGAATACTTTCGTTTTGCATGAACTTTCTGACACCCTCTTGAGAGCATACATGACTCCAAATAGTTTTCAAAATGACTGAGTTCAATCCTACGTCATCGCACATGGTCGCGAGCGACCAACTCAATGTGCAAAGCTGCGCACCTTTTAATTTGTTAATGGTTTGTAGAGTCCCATCTTCCCCATTGTTCGATCCGGGGACATTTGAAGCCCATTTTGCGACCCCCTTTACGATTCCTTTGCCGTCCATTTGTAAGTGAGCCGTGGCCCAGCACAACGTTGTGATTTTAAACGAATCAAATCCTTTCAATCCACCTTCCTCGGCGTATTCGTTGAAGGCGGAAAATAAACTTGCATTGGCGTGTCGGCACGACGCTAATGCCCACGCAGTATTCGTGACGTCTTTTGGTTTCATCTCCTTCACTGTACGCGCCGCTCGGTTCGACAGCACTTCCATTTCGGCCGCATTTCCAGCTTCGCCGGAGATGACACCAAGACCCCAAATTGCTTGGCACACGGCTGAAGTCTCGAATTCTTCTGAATTTTGACGTGCTGCGGCGACGGTTAAACCAACCAAGTGCGCAAATCGTGGGTCTCGTCGAATCCCCGCACGTTCAAACCGATCCGTTTTGACGCTTTGAACTTTTCTTCCTAAAATTTGAAGCATTTTACCGGCAATGTTGGGAGAAACACGACGTAAACCGCCGTTTTCAAAAACTTTCAAACAATCTTGCGGAAAGATGGCTTGTTTCGCTTCCGCTTGAATCACCTTCCATTCGTCATGCGTCATCGTCCACTGATCCTTCCAGTCTTTCGAGGAAACCATATTGGGTTCCCAGACGCCAGGTGCATCAATACCTTCCTCAGAAGAAGAGGTTTCAAAGTCACCAATGGAGGATTCTGGTTTTACATACTCGCCCGTCTCCTCATCGAGGACCCATCCGCGAGAAATTGCCGTTCTAATCTTATCCAAATCACGACCGGCTCGAGAATATCTTCGCGGTTCGCGTTTTTGCTTCGCCCCACTAGTGGCTTCTCTCGCCCTGCGAAATTGCATCGCTCGACGTTCGGTATCTTTTCTCGCATTTTGCATCCACTCGTTTGGGTCCGGTTTAGTATCGCCATCACCCCCACTCGCGAAAACATGAAAAGTACACTTTTTTGTCCTCCTTGCAGATGTTGACTTTCTGTTGTTATTGCTATTCGTGCTATTCTTTGAAATTCGAGAATTCCAACCTGCCGATGACAACGAAGTCTGCACATGAGGCAAACTTCCTGACATGATGACTTTCTATTTATTTCTTCGCGGCGTGTTCTTGTTGCTGCTGCTGCTGCTGCTGCTGCTTCGTCGCTTTGCCTTTCAATCCACTCAAAAAATCAAAGCCTCTTCTCTTAAACTTTGCCGCTTGACCCGTCGCCGCGATTTTCGGCGGAATCCCAGTCCAAGCTGGATGCGTGTATTGGTCTTGCGACAAGAAAAAACGGTCTTGGTGATGTTTGACGGTGGACCACAACTGATAGGTTTGTCCGTTCGTGCCTACGTATTGAATTCTATGAAGAAGCGGATGGATTCCTTTCCTGGCCTGTGCGTTCGATAGAATCGGAGAGTAAGAGTTAGGGTAAGAGAGAAGGAGAGGGAAAAGGAGAGAGCGTGCGCACCATGTGGTGGATCGAGCGCTTTCTTCGCGGCCGTGCTCGAGCGAGACGACGGAGGATTCCTTTTAAAAGTATAACGGATTTTCCTTTTCGTTTTTTGTTTTGGAGAGAGCTCTCCTCGTCCTGGACCCTTGACCTGGTCTCAGCCGCCAAAAAGAAGCGAAAGGCAAAAAGAAGGCCACTCACTGCTGGCATTTTTTCTTTATTTTTTTTTTCAGTTTTCCAAAAAATCGCTCGACAAATTTACCATCATCGCCAAAGACGTCGTCGTCTCGTGCGACCTCCTCTTTCTTCCGTCGTCGTATCGTCGTCGTCGTCGTCGTCATGTTCGGCCAAGCGGCGAGCCTCCCGCCCGCCGTCGCACCGGTGAGGGACGCGATGAGGAGGAAGAGGAGGCGTTTTTTCGCGGATGGAAACGACTTAGAATCTCGTGGAAACCGTTGGTTTTATCGACGGAAGAAGGTGGCGTTCGTTTGCGCTGCTGGTGAAATCGTAACGAACGAAGGCGTGGTGACGAGAAGAGCGACGCTCGGGAAACGTCTGACGTTTCTCGACGTCGTCTCCGCGAGTAAAGACGAGGAAGGACAACGATTATATTATTTAAAAGTGCAAAAACCGAACGTGACTAAACGCATACGCGTAGGCGCGACCGTGCGCTTTCGAGGGATCGAATACAAACACGATACGACTGGGAAACGAGGAGAAAGGACGAAAGGCACGTACATAGAGACAAAGGATGTGCCGGAATTATTGGAAATGGCGCCGGCGTCGATGATTGTGAACGCGAGGAAGTTTTTAGTGGACGATTCTAGTTCTTCTCGCGGTGCGTTGATATCGCCGTCCATCTGTCGCACGTTCCTGAGAGGCGCGAATTGCAACGACCCGTTTTGCACGAAAAGACACTATGCGGACGACGCTTTGTTGGAAGCGATGCAACAGAGTAGAATGAAAGCTGCCAGCCGTGGAAAAAGTTATGCCGCCCAGACGGCGTATTTGGAAGGCGAACAAAAGGCGCATGCGAAGAACAAGAAGAATAAAGCCGAAGCCGAACGCCTCTTTGCGACGTTTCTGTGTGAAACTTTTCCAGAGGCTGAAACTTTCGTGGACATTGCTGGAGGTTCGGGGACGTTGTCCTATGAACTCAACGTAGAAAAATGGAAGAAAGTTATACTTTGGGAACCGAGGTGTGTCGCGTTGACGAAGATTCAAGCCAAGATCAAAAACGCTCGTCGAAGAGCTTTGCAAAGTGTAGATAAAAGAAATAGTAGCAGTGGTAGTAATAGTAGTAATAATGTTAAGAATGGCAGTGATAGCGATAGCGATAGTAAAAATAGAGATGATAATGATAATATATCTTCCGTCCAAAAGTGGTTACGATTAGAGAACTGGATGCTCGTCTCCAAAGAAGAAGAAGAGGAAAGGTTAAAAGAACACGAGAAACGCATTTTGGCGTACACAAATCTTGGCGATGGTGAAGTTGATACTCCGGATTATCGATCGTATTACGAGACGAAATACGATAGGAATCAGGAACTGGAAACTTTTCCGAAAAAAGTGGTAAAAATTCCTCCAATTCTATTGGAGACGATCAAAATGGCGGGTGGAGATGCGAAAGAAGAAGATTATGTGCGTTCGACGTTTGAGCACGTGCGAGAAGAATTTTGGGGCGTCAACGAAAGAACTCGGCAAAAGCTGGAATCTTCAGATGTCCTCGTTGGTCTCCACAGCGACCAGGCGACTGAAAGCATTGTCGATGCCGCTCTCGAACTGAACAAGTCCTTCGCCGTGGTTCCTTGCTGCGTCTTCCCCTCGATGTTTCCAGAGAGACTTACCCACGAAGGCAGGACCGTCACTACTCAAAAGGAGTTTGTCGATTACTTACTTCGCAAAGACAAAGACATCAACGTAAAGTTTTTGCCGTTCAAAGGAAGAAATGCCGTTGTATATAAGAAAGTCGCGCGCACATCTCTCCACTAAAACTATATCTAGATATATCTAAAACTAAATCTAAAACAATCCCTCTCCTTTCCAACAACTAACTCTTTTCCCAAATCACCTTTCTTTCACTTTACTACCATCCTTCAACCCTTTTTTCACCCGACTGCACACTCGGTGGATATATCTCAAATCTTCTGCAATGTTTCGTAAATTCTCGTCCGCGTCGGCTAATTTCTCTTCCGTATCGACCATATTCTCTCTCGAATTTTGTGTAAACTCGTCCATTTTTTTACTCGCTTTTTGCAACATTTCGACGGTGTCCACTTGCGTTTTCTTTATCGACTCGATTTCAGTCGGGGAGATGAAATCGGTCGAAAGCGTTTCAATGAACGATTTTTCGTCGAGAGGAGGAGCGCGTTCTTCGCTCGTCTTCATCCTCCCTCGTTCCAATGTGCTCGCGTTTACTGTGACTTTTCTATCCCTCTCACTCTCTCTCTCTCTCTTTCTCTCTCTCTTTCTGACTGAAAAAAAAGTGAAGGGAGAGAAGGAATTATTCGACGTTTACCCACACGACACAAAGAGTACACACACAATTGAACAATGGGCGTTAAAGACATCATCGACAGAGAGTTCACGAACGCCTCACCGGAAGTGAGAAGAGCGAACTTGGAATTAGTGCGTTCGGCGGCCATCTTCTTCGGCTCGGTCGTGTTTATGAGAGCCTTTGGGGAGTTGATGGCGATATAAGATTTAGGTAGGGAGGGATCACGGAAAAATGTAAATTAGAAGTCAAGAGAGAGAGAGCAAGAGAAAGGACAGATTAAGTGCATCAAACCTCTGTATCCGTATTAGCAAAACGTACATGTAATAGAGTAGTCATCGCGTCTATATATTGGTACATCCGTTCCTCTGTTTAAAAGCTATTTGCTACTCTTTTTCTCTGCCTAATTTCCCACAAAATCTTAGTCGTGTGTGTGTTATATTTTCATTCATCCGAGGATGACGCGTAATCGACGAGCGGCATGCACTGATTTTCTTCTTTCGCCTGTTCGAATACCGACGTCGACGACAGAGGTACGTTCTTTTTCACGCCTTCACCACCATTCTTCTCCTTATCGTCATCTCGCTTCACGCGAACAAGTTTCACTTTCTTCCTCGCTGCTCGTCGTATCTCATCGTCTTCGTCACGTGCAATACCTTCTCTTCTTCCACCTTCTTCCATCATCACCGCCTGTCTTCTCTGCTCGATAAAGGAAATCTGCTCTTCTATTTCTCTCCTTTTTTTGCTCATATTTCCGCCTAAATTCCTCGGACAATCTCTAGTCTCGTGGTTTTCCGTGCATATCTTACACCTCGAAACGTTTGGACATTTGGAACTCGCGTGTCCTCCTCTCTGCCCACACCGTTTACACACCGATCGAAACTGAAGCTTCTTTTTCTTCTGATTCGATGCTGTCGATGCATCGCGACTACTGCTATAAATGCATTCTCTCTCCACGTGTCCCTTCTGTCCGCACTTCCCGCATATCCGAGGTTTCGAACAATCTTTCGCCTTGTGACCGAGTTTGTTACACCTGTGACAAGGGCCTTCGTACGACGGTGGTTTTTCAGCCAGCGTGGATGGCTTTTGCATCGAACGATCGGTATACACGTCACCACTCACAGTTAGCACGCGATTCGAGTATCGCGACGGTTTCGACATCTCGGGCGCTGTCGTCGTCGCACCGAGCGAGCGCGCCACGCTGGCCGTCGTTGCTTGTCTTCTTTTTTTTTGACGAATTTTTTTTGTGTGTTTTTTGGCCCCTTTGTGGGCGGTGGGTACGACGAGACTAAAGATTTTTTGAGCCCTTTTTTTGGAACCGCATCGCACCGCACAAAAACAATTTCTCGTCGCACGCGTGCACACACACGCACGCACGACGATACCATCAAAATATGCTCGACATAAACTTGCTGAGACCAGAGAAAGGCGGCGACCCGGTACGTATTATTTTCGTGGTGGCAGCGAAAGAGCGCGTTTATTTGTTTCCTCTCTCTCTCTCTCTCTCTCTCTCTTTCGATGCGTCGTGGAGGAAAAAGCGCCGACGGACACATCGATGGATTTTAATCTATTCTCTTTCTCTTACGCACACCCATACACACACACTCTTTCTCTCGGTAACACACACGCAGGATATCGTGAAAGAGTCGCAAAAACGCCGGTATAAATCCGTGGAGATTGTCGACCAATGCATTGAAAAAGACGCGCAGTGGCGCTCGGTACGATTCGATCTCGATAAGTTGAATGCCGATTTTAACAAAGCGAACAAAGCGGTGGCTTTGAAGATGAAATCAGGGGAGAAGGAAGAGGCAGAAAAATTGATGCCAGAAGTCAAACGAGTGGACCAGTTGAGGAAAGATACCGTGGAGTTGGAGAAGAAGTTGGAGCAGGAAACGAACGAGTTGTTGTTGAAGATTGGGAATATCGTCCATGATTCGGTGCCGGTGAACGACGACGAGGAGTTTAATACGGTACACGCAACGTGGGGGGACAGAAGGATGGAAGAGAATTTACCGAATCACGTGGATTTAGTGGGAATGTTGGATATTGCAGATTTGGACAAGGGCGCGGATGTGGCTGGAGGAAGAGGGTATTATTTGAAAGGCGCCGGGGTATTGTTGAATCAAGCAATGATTAACTACGCGTTGTCATTTTTGGCGGCGAGAGGACATTCTCCGTTAGCGACGCCGTTCTTTATGAGAAAAGACAGAATGGCAGAATGCGCGCAGTTAGCGGATTTCGACGAGCAGTTGTACAAAGTGACCGGGGAAGGCGACGATAAGTATTTAATTGCGACAAGCGAACAAACGTGTTGCTCGTATTTAAGAAAGTCATGGTTGAACGAGAAGGATTTGCCTATTCGTTTGTCTGGGTATTCCACCTGTTTCAGAAAAGAAGTTGGGAGTCATGGGAGAGATACTCTCGGTATCTTTCGCGTGCATCAATTCGAAAAGGTTGAACAATTTGTAGCCGTAACGCCGGAAGGCAACGCTTCTTGGGATGAAATGGACAGATTGATTGGAAACGCAGAGGCGTTTTACCAATCTTTAAACATTCCATATAACGTCGTGAACATAGTTTCTGGGGAATTGAACGACGCTGCAGCGAAAAAGTACGATTTAGAAGCGTGGTTTCCGTCGTCTAGAACTCATCGAGAATTGGTATCTTGCTCAAACTGCACGGATTACCAATCGAGACGATTGGAAATCCGTTATGGCGCGCCGCAGAAAGGCCCAGAAAAGACCAAGTCGTACGTGCACTTGTTGAATTCGACGTTAACCGCGACGGAGAGATCATTGTGCTGCTTGTTGGAGAACTGGCAAACGCCAGACGGGTTGGTGGTGCCTCCTGCACTGCGCCCATGGATGTGCGGCATTGAGTTTATTCCGTTCGTGAGCAAGTTAGACAAGAAGAAGCGCTTGGTAGCTATTTCACCAGCGCCGGCACCATTGTTTGGTGGGGTGAGAGGTGCAGATTCCGCGAACGCTTTGAGCATTTTCGTTAATGCTGGTGATTGCGCTGGGTCCATGGCTTTGGAATCGATTTTATCAAAGCTTCCAGAAACTGCGGCGACGAAAAAATCCATTGCTGTGGACATTACGGAAGAAGAGAAAGGATTGTTTCCGGACCCAGAAAACATTGTTGGTCCGGCTTTGGTTGAAGACGGTGATTTCTTGTTGACGTCGGCTACAGCCATCGCGAGATACCTCGCAAAGACGACACAAGCGTCCAGTCTCGCGTTGTTGCCAACTGCCTCAAAGGACAATGCCAAGTGCGAAGCTCTCATTGAATTGTTCCATCACGCCAACGTTGACGCGGTCGTGGCGATAGTCGAGAAGGCGTTGGAAGGTGCGAACGATTACGTCTGCGGAAGTACGTTTACGATTGCTGACGCGCTTTTAGCGGCTAAACTGAAAATAGCCAAAGCAACGGTTTCGGCTAAAGCAGCGCAATGGATGACGCTTTCATTGTAAATGACGTTTCTATACTACAACCCCACATTCTATATCTATCTATTCCCCTCTTTCTCCTTTTTTCTAAAACCCACTCTTGTTCCTTATACCTGCGCCGGTCCCTCTACGTTTTTGTGTTTCACCAATTCCTCGGCAAACTCTTGAAACTCCTCGCTGTGTTTCACCATGCATTGATGCAACTCCACGAACTTATCCGCGCAATCGCTCGCTCTCGTCTCTTCTTCCGCTTTCATAAAACATGTCAACGCCGCATCGAATTCGTCTCTGCACGACGTATCTCGCAACGGTTTCACGCACGGACACTCTAAAGCGACCTTTATTCTATCGTCTAAAGATGGGAGATGGGCTCCCTTTTGAATGGCTTCCGCCATACCATCTAGAGCAGCAGCAGCAGCAGCAGCAGAAGAAGAAGAAGCGCTCGGTTTCTCCTCCTCTTCCTCCTCCCTCGTACTCTCGTCGCCGTTGGAGTGCCTTCGAGACATGTCTGTCGTTATCAGAGCGTTTCGAGAGGGAAAATGTAAAGCTTTGTGCGCCAAAAGAAGAGAGTCCATCCTTCTCCTCCTCAAAAAAAGAGTGCAAAAACATCAAGTCACCTTCGCACGAGTCGACGAGAGAGAAGCGAAGAAGAAGCACACGACGGGCTCCGCTCTTTTCTCTCTCTCTCTTTCAAGGATATAATTTGAAAGAAACGGAAGAATTACGATAAGAAACGAAGCGCTGGTGATGATGATGACGATGAAAGTCTCTTCTTCGTTCCGTGCATTTTCGCTTTTACTAGGTGATTGTGTTTGTTAGATTAGGATTTCAGCGGACGAGAGAAGCCCCCTGCTATGGCATCGACATCGCACTCTTCTTCTCGAGGTCCACCACCGCGACTGACCACATTTTTACGTGCGCACTATCGCGGCAAAAATGGTGATAATAGCGACGATATCGAGTGTTGGTACGCGAGTGATATAGATGAAGCTTACCTGGCTCGTGCAAAGCAAATGGCAGAAGAAGAAGAGGGTAACCGAAGCGAGACAACAAAAGCTACAACGACATCATCGTTTCGGCAAACCGCGATTAAAGCGAGGAAGAACAGAGATTTGGCACTTTTGAGGTTATCCAATTTAGCTTTGAAAACGTCGATGTCGTCGTCGTTGGACGATGTGGACGAGGAGACGAGGCTCGCGCTCGAGTCAGTCGCCGATGCTTCAATGCAGTTATTGCGTTTGGAGAACGACTTGATTTCGCCGGAGGAACTTTTGGAAGCACCGGGTGATTTGTATGCGGCTATAGCAACATATTGTGATATAGATTGGAAATTAGAGACAGATTTAGAAGACGCCATAGAATATTCGAACGCACCGGAATTGGAGAGGAAGAAAGTGCAAGCGAAAATGAGGGAAAACGAAAGAGAAGCTGTCGCGATTGTAAAAGCGCAATTGGGCAGTGCGTTGAGCAGCAGTGAAGCCGTACAGAGATGGAAATATTTTTGGAAAAGTGCAAATGCGCTGAGAAGACGAGGTGGTGTGAATTTGAGTAGTACTGGTGGCGATTCGAACGGCACGATGGTGGAAGCAGGAAGAAAAAAAGAGTTGTATTATGGTGAAGATATGTATTTCGTACCGCCGAGATTTTTCGGAGCGAATGAATTCGAGAGGAGTATACAACACCACGAACAAAGCTCCAGTGGGTTAGAGTCTACGATTTTATCGAGTATGACGCGTGGTTTAGACAGCGCAAATGCGTTTGCGTCTGTAGAGCTCGAAAGATCGAGAACCCCTTCATTCCACGAGTTGGATGCATTAGGGAAGGAGAGCGAGGCATCAACTTCCCTTCAAGGCGTATCAATTCTCGCTTGGCTTCGAAAACAATGCGAAATATTCCGAGAAAACAATCAAAATTCGGATGCATTCGCGGGTTGGACAGATATTTGCGGAAACATCTGTCGATTATGCTTGAATAGCTCGAACAGCGACGACCAAGTTGCGTCCGAGTTGTTCGATTTACTCGGTGATGGTGGGTTTGATCTTGTCGCAAACGTTTGCGAAAGACGAGGTCAACTCGCGGATGCTATCAGACGACGTTTGCAAGCTTTGAAAGAAGCGTTCGATCCAGAAGAATCTGCTCAGAGCGATTATACGAAAAGCAAATCCGCTGTTTCCGTTCGATCGACGACGGACGTGGCGATGGAGAAAATCCGAAAGAAAGAAGAACGGAGGAATAGGCGACGTGTGGCTGGTGGTCACGGAGAGCATTTATTAGAATGGTTCACAAATGATTCTGGACTTGGTTTTGGCGCTTTTTGCGACGATTCGTTACCATTGCCGAACAAGAACGAAGCCGCAAAAGGAAGCGTGGATGATATTTTGAACAGTTTGCGCGGACTAGGTCTCGGAACTGACCGCGGCAAAAAAGCTCTGCCGCCAGGAACGACTCGTAAAGTCTTGGAAGGGTACGAAGAAATTTACGTACCTGCGCGTATTCACGAGGGAATAGCAGACGGTGAATTGCAGGTATCTGTGTCATATCTCCCAGGTTGGGCTCAAACTGCTTTCAAAGGTATCCAGACGTTCAATCGCATTCAGTCCAAAATTTTTGAGTGTGCGTATACATCGAACGAGAATGTTCTTGTGTGCGCACCTACTGGCGCGGGGAAGACAAACATCGCCATGCTTTGTGCGATGCAAGAAATCGCTAAACACTTTGACGAAGAGAATAACTGCTTGCTCGAACACGACATCTTCAAGATTGTTTATGTCGCTCCGATGAAGGCGTTGGCCGCTGAAGTCACGCGGACGTTTCAGAACCGACTCAATGACTTGGGTATGGTATGTCGAGAACTTACTGGTGATATGCAACTCTCCAAGAGAGAATTAGAAGAAACTCACGTTATCGTTACAACACCAGAGAAATGGGACGTCATCACGCGAAAAGGTGGCGAAGTTTCTGTGGCATCCACTCTTAAGCTTCTTATTATCGATGAAGTACACTTATTGAACGATGAGAGAGGACCAGTAATTGAAACGTTAGTCGCGCGAACGCGTCGTCAAGTCGAGCAAACGCAATCGATGATTCGAATTGTTGGTTTGTCAGCAACTTTACCCAATCCAAGAGATGTTGCACAGTTTTTAGGCGTCACCGAAGGTAAAGGTTTGTTCGTATTTGACCAATCGTACAGACCAATTCCACTCACGCAAGTTTTTATCGGCGTTTCGGAGACAAACGCAATGAAACGTCAGAACATAACTATTCGAATCGCTTTTAAGAAAGCGTGTGCCGCGCTTCAGAAGGGTAAGCAGGCGATGGTGTTCGTGCATTCAAGAAAGGACACGGTAAAAACGGCGCGGCAGTTGGCCGAAATAGCGGGAGAAGAAGGCGAACTTGAGTTGTTTGAGAACGACATGCACGAGGAGAAATCGATATTTGCCAGAGAAGTGTCGAGATCGAGAAACCAAGAGATGAAAGACTTATTCTTTAAAGGTTTTGGCTGTCACAACGCTGGGATGCTGCGAAAAGATCGGACGTTAGTAGAGCAAATGTTTGCCGCCGGTGTGATTAAGGTATTAGTATGTACAGCAACCTTAGCGTGGGGTGTCAACTTACCCGCCCATCAGGTAATCATCAAAGGAACCCAGCTCTACGACGCGAGTGCGGGAGGATTTAAGGATCTTGGAGTTCTAGATGTTCAGCAAATTTTTGGCAGAGCAGGTCGACCGGGTTTCGATACCAGTGGCGAAGGTGTCATTATTACCGAACACAAAAAGCTCACGAAATATGTCGCAATGTTGACGCATTCGACGCCGATTGAGTCGCAATTCATCGACTGTTTGGCAGACAATTTGAACGCAGAAATTGTTTTAGGTACCGTGACGAATATCCGAGAAGGCGCACAGTGGTTGAGTTATTCGTATTTACACACGCGAATGGAGCAAAATCCACTCGGATATGGCTTGACTTGGGATGAAGTTCGTATGGACCCCGGTCTCATCGAGCATCGGAGAAACTTGATTAAAACAGCAGCGCGAAAATTACACAAGGCTAAGATGATTCGCTTCGACGAACAATCGGGCCAACTCTATCAGACCGAAGCTGGGCGCATTGCTTCACACTTTTATATCAAAGTTGCTTCTATGGAGTTGTTTGAAGAGATGATGAATCGACACATGTCCTTGCCAGAGGTCTTGCACGTGATCTCGCACTCCTCCGAGTTTGAAAATATCACACCGAGAGAAGATGAAATGCCAGAGCTCGAGGCACTTCGAAGAAACCGTCGCTCCGCCTGTCCGATTGAGATTAAAGGGGACATGAGCGATAAAGTCGCCAAGGTCAATTTACTTTTGCAAGTATACGTTTCTCAGAAGCGATTGGAATCGTTTTCACTGGTTGCAGATTCGAGTTACATTTCTCAAAATGCGAGCAGAATATGTCGAGCTTTGTTTGAGCTCATGCTTAAGCGTGGATGGCCGTCGCTGGCGGAAACTCTGTTAACGCTTTCAAAAGCGGTAGATCGGAGAATATGGCCACACCACTCGCCGCTTCGTCAGTTTGAAAATACTCTGAAACCAGAGACAATCTATAAACTCGAAGAACGGGATGCCACTGTCGATTACTTGATTGATATGAGTGCAAAGGAAGTTGGTGATTTGTTGCGACTGAACGCCGTTGTCGGAGCACAAGTGAAACGTTGCGTCGAACAACTCCCTCATGTCAACCTTGAAGCTGTAGTTCAGCCAATCACGCGCTCTGTGCTGCGAGTTTCTGCGACTGTATTGCCTGAATTTACATGGAGGGATGAAGTTCATAGGCAAACGCAACAGTGGTTGATTTGGGTGGAGGATCCCGTGAATGAGCACATTTATCACACGGAAACTTTCACGTTGAGCAAAAAGCAATACAAAGAAGGTAGACAGACGTTGGCGTTTACCATTCCAATTTTCGATCCACGACCGCCCCAGTACTTTCTAAGGGCGACGCATTTATACTGGTTAGGATGCGAATCGTTTTTAGAACTCGATTTAGAGGACATTGTGTTGCCGACAGAACCGCCGCCGAATACAGAACTACTTGACTTGGACCCACTTCCGAGATCCGCGCTCAATAATCCGACTTATGAGTCGCTCTATGAAAAGAAATTTACGCATTTCAACGCAATACAAACGCAAGCCTTTCATACGTTGTACTATACGAACCACAACGTTCTATTAGGAGCACCTACGGGTTCGGGGAAGACGATATCGTCAGAACTTACGATTCTTAAAATGTTTCGAGATGAACTGCCAGGGAGTAAGGTTGTCTACATAGCTCCTTTAAAAGCACTCGTTCGCGAACGTGTGGACGATTGGAAGAAACACTTTTGTCCAACCGTGAATAAGAAGATGGTGGAACTCACCGGAGATTATACACCAGATTTACGCGCGTTACTACGTGCGGATATCATCGTCACGACTCCAGAAAAATGGGATGGTATTTCCCGGAATTGGCAGTCCCGCTCTTATGTCAGCAAAGTCAAACTCGTCGTTATTGACGAAATCCATCTTTTAGGTGCCGACCGGGGACCAATTTTGGAAGCTATTGTTTCCAGAATGAATTATATTTCCGCGCGAACGAAATCGAAAATTCGGATCGTTGGATTATCGACTGCTTTGGCAAACGCAAGAGATTTAGGGGATTGGCTTGGCATCGAAAGCGATAAAGGACTGTTCAACTTCCGTCCTTCTGTTCGTCCAGTACCGCTAGAATGTCATATACAAGGTTTTTCGGGGAAGTTCTATTGTCCGCGGATGCTTTCGATGAATAAACCTACCTACGCGGCGATTCGAACACACTCACCTATGAAACCGGCCTTGGTGTTTGTTTCTTCTAGGAGACAAACGAGATTGACGGCACTCGATTTGATTGCATATGCAGCTGCGGACGAGAATCCAAACGCTTTTGTGCACTGCGACAGTGGAGAATTGGAGCAAAGAATCTCGAATATTCAAGATCCAGCTTTGAAGCATACTTTGCAATTCGGTATAGGTTTGCACCACGCGGGTCTCTCACCAGAAGATCGAGGCGTCGCAGAGCAGTTGTTTGCAGAGTGTAAAATTCAGGTGCTAGTGTCGACGTCCACTCTAGCATGGGGTGTAAATTTACCAGCGCATTTGGTTGTCATAAAAGGAACTGAATTTTTCGATGGGAAAACAAAACGTTACCAAGACTTTCCAATCACTGATGTGTTGCAGATGATGGGGAGAGCTGGGCGTCCGCAATTCGACAAAAGCGGCTGCTGCGTCGTTCTCGTGCACGAACCAAAGAAGAACTTTTACAAAAAGTTCTTGTACGAACCTTTTCCAGTGGAATCGCGCTTTAGCGAGTGTTTGGAGGACCATTTCAACGCTGAAGTCGTAGGTGGAGCTATAAAATCGAAGCAAGACGCCGTGGATTACCTCACGTGGACATATTTCTTTCGTCGTGCCATGAAAAATCCAACCTATTATAACCTCGAGGATACGAATCACGAAACCGTGAACTCATACTTATCGGAAATGGTTGAGAGCACCATGGAAACCCTCGATAGTGCAAAATGTCTCGCTATTAACAACGAGGACGATTCCATTAAGCCTTTAATGCTCGGCAGAATTGCGAGTTTCTATTACCTAAATTTCAAAACTATGGCTGTTTTCTCCAAACGTTTGAAGAAATCGAACACCTTAGAGGATGTTTTAACAACCTTATGTGACGTTGCAGAATACGATGAAATACCGGTACGTCATAACGAAGATAAGTTAAACGCGGATTTAGCGATAAATGTTCTCAAAGCTGGAGGATATCGAGTCGATCGACGAGCATACGACGATCCGCACGTCAAGGCTTCTTTACTCTTTCAGGCGCACTTTTTACGGCTTCCTTTGCCGATGTCGGATTACCACACGGATACAAAATCTGTTCTTGACCAATCGCAAAGAATTCTGCAAGCGATGACGGAAATAGTTAGCGAAGCTGGATGGCTGTCGACGGCGATATCGATTATGAACCTGATACAAATGATTATTGAAGGGCTCTCCATAAACGACAACTCTTTGCTTCTTTTACCGAAAATTGGAGACGAGGAGGTTTCCAAATTAGAACGCTTTTCAAAAATAACATGTCTCCCACAGCTTGTATTTCTGGCTATTTACCGCAAAAGTGCGTTTTTTGAGGCAATGTCAAAGTCAGGTCTCTCAAAATCTAAAAGTGAGGCGATTTTCAACGTCTGTGCGAATCTTCCGCTGTTGGACGTGAAAGCCCTTTTAGTGGAAGATAAAGTCAACAGTACCAACGGGCGACGTAACGTTTCCGTGAAAGTATCGTTGAAACGTTCTGGGAAGAAAACAGGTCGTAAAACAGCGCCGAGGGCGTACGCGCCGAGATTCCCAAAACAGAAAGACGAAGGTTGGTGGATCATATTAGGGGAAAAGAGAAACACTGGTGAGCTCGTGGCGATGCGCCGTGCTCAGTTTGCAGATACCTTTGAAGTAGTTTTACAGATTGATAATTTTCCACGAAGCATGAATGTTGCGGACCTCACAATGTTTGTTATCTCAGATACGTATATTGGATTAGATCAAGAAGCATCGGTAGGCAATACTAACGATAAACGATTTTTATCGTCCACCACGATTAAGGATCGACACAGATTTTTCGAAGAGCGGGAATCCGACTCTGAAGCAGAAGGAAACTTTTGGCAGGACGAAGACGAGCTTTCAGATAGGGACATTCCAGAGTTTTAGTAGGCAATTGTTAGTGTTTTAGTTACATGTAGCACAGTAGTATGCATTATTAGCGTGTTGAATTACATTCAATGTTGGCATGTCCCAATTTTTCTACTCATTGAGATAAACTTCTTCTTCCTCGTTCTTCTCGAACGCTTCAGCTCCGTCCAACATCTTATCGAGTAAAGTTTTTACTCTTGTCGGGAGTAGATTTACGTCGTTTATTGTTTTCGAGGTATCGAATGGTGCGTGATAGGCGTATTCGGGTTTCGCGGGTACAAAACTCGATCCGGTTTCCATAAACACCATCGATATGAGCAATGACTCGAGATCAAAGTCATCTTCGTCCTCGATGAAGAACCGAACACCAGACTCATGGGCTTTCGAACTCTCGCACCATTTTGCCGCTGCAAATCTGTTATCTTGGCGCATGTTCTTCTTGTATTCTCTTTCTTCTTGATTCGGCGAAGGTTTTGCGAAGCAAATCATCAATATGCGACATTTTTCGCCTTTCGAATTTACGCTTTCGTCATCTAAAGACCACGCGCACTCTTCGGGAACGATGGCCTCCCAGTTCGCGCGCAACTCTTCGTGTCCGTCCGTTTTCCACCAGAAATGACGAATTGTATCAATTTGGTTCGTCACTCGAACGCGAACGGTACGTTTCGTAATCTCCACGCGAACATCTTCCTCGTCGATCCAAAACGGCAGTTCAATTTCCATGATGACTTCAGTATTTGATTCGTATAAAGTATACGGTGGTTGCATGCATCGCACATAGTCCGGATCACCTTCAAAGCACTGCTTAACATCTTCGCCCATGTTGCTTTTCGGAATTGATAGCACGAAAAATCTTTTATCGTCCGTTTGCATGGTTTGCACTGGAAACTCACGTGATGGTTGAAACGCGAGGTGTCTTTCCACCACTGGAGGCGAGTCTTCGCTTTGAACTACTAACACTTGACCTCTGAAGTCCATGTGCAGCTCTTTATCTTTGTAACCAGTAGGTAACATGATCGCGATGTAGACGTGTCGGGTCGTTTGTGCCCACATGTAATATCTCGCCAAACGCATATCGAACACTCTCGTGTGATCTTGTTTCCTTATGCTGTAAATCTCCGCCGCGTGTTCTTTGAACTCACGAATCTCTCTCAAAGATGCCGGATCTCTAAAGTTCGGATCTTCTAACTCATACCTCTTTGCATCCTCTTTCTTCTTCTCCTCCAACTCTTTCTTTGCCAAATCCACCTTCAAACGATCGCTCTGCGTACACGGCCAGTGCAAACCAAACTCGCCTTTCCAGTGTTGCTTCCGTTCGCAAAAATCGCAATAATACAGCGAGCACATGCACACTCTCGTCGATGGCCTCCCACATACCTCACACAGAACTACCAATTGCGTGCTCGCATCTGTTTCCAAACCTAACCGAGCAATATCGTCCAACAGCAAATCCTCGCCCCCGACTGCTCTTTGCGTCACGCCTGGTATGTACCGATATTGCGTCACGTGTTGTAAATTGTCGTACTGTTCTCGTTTCTTGGGACAGGACAACGTCTCGAACGCTTTTTGTACTTTATCGAACATTTCGCTGTAACCGCCTTTATCTGGGTGGTGTTCGCGCGCTTTTTGCCGATACGCCGTTTTGATTTCCGCGATGGTCGCATTTCGAGGAATCGATAAAACTCGGTAGTGCAAGTCCCCTTTGATATCTTTCACGTGTTTCCACGGATCGTCGTCGCTCATGTTTTTCTGCCATGCGAATTCCTCTTTTTCTCCGAAAACGCCTTTGTCGTCGCAAAGTTTTGACGCGTTCTCTTCGCGCGAAGAGAAGCTGTCGAAGGAAACCATGCGATATATATATAATATAATATAGCGCGCGCGCGCGCGTGTGTATCGCGTTCGCGCGCTAGAACGAAGTGCAGCCGTTGCAAAAGTCGATTCCTTTTTTTTTGACTCGCGCGTTGAATTTTCGAAGTGTTACACAAAAAAGGTGGGTCGTCTTTCTTGGTTTCGATGCGACTTATTTTAAAAAGGAAAAATTTTTGGCGAAAAATTTCAAAATCGTGCGTCGACAGATGATGGTAAAACAGAGGTCGTCCCCCCCCCAAAAAAGTTGCTCTCTTCGTCTTGCAAAAAAATCAATCCCATCATGCTTCGCGACGCGACGAACATTCCACGTCGAGAAGCGTCTTCATCCTCATCGCCGTCGTCGTCGCCGCCGTCTCTCACGTTCGAAGGAACGAGACGAGGCGGGAAGGTTTTCGAGGACGCGTTTCTGGAGGAGATCGGGAAGAGAAGCGAGAACAAAGAAGAGCGGAGAAGAACGTTGGAGGAGGAAGAGGAGGAGGAGGATTTAGCCAGAGACTACACCATAGAATTACTCTCGGACGAGTTCGTTTCGGAATTTCTGTTCGACCCGTCCGCGTTTGATTCCATGAGAGCGGAGTCCGAGAGATGTTGCGGAGTCGCGCTGGACGCGTTATATCCAACCAGTTTAAGACAGATGAGTCGAGACGAGTTATTGAGGGAAAAGAGCAATTTGAAAAAAAGACTGAGAGCGTACGACGCAAGATTGATGAAGGTGAATAACATCGTGGCGAGCAAAGCGGATAAGAAACACGCGAGACCGTTGTACGCGAGATTAGCTCGCGTGAAGCAGCAGATTGAATTGTTGGAGATTAGAGATGGGTTGGAGGTATTGCCAAACTTGAAACTAGCAGCAATTGGCACCGCGCACTAATAGAACACATATACATTTAGCTCAAGATACCAAATACACAAGTAGAAACACGTTTATAGTCTATTCACCGTCAATGGTCAAATCTTCTTCGTCGATATCCAAAGGTATCATAACCGCGTTCGCTCCCGTCGTATCCATCTTTGGCCACTTTGGCCAGATAGGTAAATTCGCTCGCACTAAATCCTGCCTATTCTTCATCGTCAATATCTCTGCCACAGCGTCGGTTTGTTCGATGTACTCCGCCTCAGTCATCGGAAAACTCTTCTGTCCGACAAACTTCCACATGATTTGTAAAAACAACTGCAATTTGTTCATCGAATCTCTTCGCTGACAAATTCGTGTGTCGTATAACTTCCCGTATCGTTTCAACACCAACTTCCTCAACTCTTCGCCTCGCATGGCTGAACCTGGTTCGCCAATCCAATCGTCGTCTTTCTTCTCTCCCGCCGCGACTTCCATGGAGTCCTCCAGAAACTGTAAAAAGTCATCGTCGTCGTCGTCGTCGCTCAGCGCAACTTTCGACTCTTCCGCTCCGCTCGAGCGACGAAGAGACACGGTGCCCCTTCTGTTCTCGGCAGCAGAAAGATATCTCCCGCGAGCGCATCGCGCGATGCGCGACGACGAGGAAGAAGAAAAAGAAGAGGAAGAAGAACAGTGAGCGCTCGTCCGCGCTCGTCGCGCGATGGAGGAGTGAGACGGAAACATGCGTTACGACCGGCCGTACAAAAAAGAGAGGAGGAAGGAGAGTGGTCGTTCGACGAGACGAGACGAAGAGACGGAGAAAACTGAAACCTTAAAATATAAGCTTGAAGCTATTTTGTCGTGTGCCCTTCTTTTTGTCGTGTGCCAAGTTTTGTCGTGTGCCAAGAGACCAATCGAATCTTTAAATAACCTCAAACGCGTAAGACGGAACTTTCAAAACAAGTATTCGTATTCCAACGCGGAAAAAAGGAGTACAAACACTTCCTCTCCTCCATTAATCATCTTAATCAACGGAAGTCGCCTCCGGCAACGCTCGTAAGTAAAGAAAAAATAAACATTCTCGATCGTGTTTTTTCCCACAAAGTGGGCACACGCCGTTGAAACAACATCATCAATCAATCATCGTCACAACAACAACAACACTGTGTGGTTGCACTCGTGTCCATGTCTCCGTCGAGAAACTACTGCTCTTCCTAAAATCGAAAGGACTTTTTGAATTCGCTTTGAATTCCTCGCGACACAAATTACGCGACTTTGGTACGACGCTCATCATCATCATCGTCGTCGTCGGAAAGGACAGAAATGACGACGACTTCGTGTGCGATGGCTTTTGCTCCGACCAGCAGGCCTCGCGGGAACACCAAAGAGATCCCGGACGAGTTTTTCCAACAACACCGTCGTCGAGGTGGCGTGGCGTCGACGTCGTGGTCGCCTCCGCGCGCGACGCGACGACGATTCGATGACGACGACCTTTTGTGCCACCACGGGAAAAGATACGGAGGACGAATCGTCATCGTCGAACCCTTTGGGAGTTTGAGGAGGACGAGAAGTGCGCGCGTTTTTTCCGCTCGATGGACGAAGGACGATGCGACGGAAGGAAGAGCAGGAAAAGGGGTGGGGAATGAGGAGAGACGCGCGAGGAGAGAGGCGTTTTGGACGCGAGAGAGGCGTTTCGGACGCACGAATGTGAAGAACAAAAATAAAGGAAGAGGGCAACACGCGACGCGCGTGAGAGCAAAAGCGACGACGAAGTTGGAACGAGATCGCTTGGATATCGAAATATCGAATACGTGGGACGAATCGATGGACAAGTTCGACTTTGACGAAGATGGACAATTGAAAGACGCGTTTGGGAACGATATCGATATGACGCAAGTGAAGAAGGCAATTCCAGGTGATTTTTATTCGT
>MDTG01379443.1_pt1 | contig 26151 bp, 19 predicted proteins | sample 811421 | NCBI WGS metagenome assembly MDTG01 (sample SAMN05326645, study PRJNA326480) | marine metagenome | isolation source: seawater | place: Pacific Ocean: South East | collected 2011
CCCACCGCGCCGACGACAGCGGTGCGCTGCGCGTCCGTCTCGCCGAGCGGCTGGCGCGCGTGCGCGCGGCGACGGAAACCCTGGTGGCGCCGCTACGCGCCGAAGACCAGAACCTCCAGTCGATGCCCGAAGTGAGTCCTGCCAAGTGGCACCGGGCCCACACCACCTGGTTCTTCGAAACGTTCATCCTGGCCGCCGAACTGCCCGGTTACCAGCCGTTCCACCCGGCCTTCGAAGAGCTTTTCAATTCTTATTACAACGCGGTCGGACGCCAGCACCCGCGCCCCAGGCGTTCGCTGCTTTCCCGTCCCGACGTCGAGGAGGTCGGGCAGTACCGCCGGCACGTGGACGCCGCGATGCAATCGCTCATCGCCGACTGCGACGAGCCCTGTCTTGCGCGCGTGGCGCCCCTGGTCGAGCTGGGCATGAACCACGAGCAGCAGCATCAGGAGCTTCTGCTGACCGATCTCAAGCACGCGTTCTCGTTCAATCCGCTGGCGCCGGGTCTGGGCACCGGCAGCCAGGGCTCGGGCGCCGCGCCGCGCCCGGTCGCGTTCATCGAGTTCGAAGGCGGCATGGTCGAAGTCGGCGCCGACGGACGGGAATTCTGCTTCGACAACGAAACGCCGCGCCACCAGGCATGGCTGCCGGGCGCGTTCGCACTGGCCGACCGGCCCGTGAACTGCGGCGACTTTTTGGACTTCATCGCCGACGGCGGCTATCGCGAGCCGCTGCTCTGGCTCTCCGATGGCTGGGCCTGGGTGCAGGAAAACGGCATCGAGGGACCGATGTACTGGACCCGCCGCGACGGCGACTGGCGCATTCTCACGCTCGATGGCGCGCGTGACATCGATCCGGCCGAAACGATGTGCCACCTGAGCTTCTACGAGGCCCATGCGTTCGCCGAATGGTCGAATGCCCGGCTCCCCACCGAGGCCGAGTGGGAATCCGTCGCCGCACGCCGGCCCTGCCGCGGCAACTTTGCCGGTTCGGGACGGTTTCACCCGGGCACACCGGAGCAATCCGACGGCCGGCAGCCGGCCGCGATGTTCGGCGACGTCTGGGAATGGACCGCGTCCGCCTACGGCCCCTACCCCGGCTTCAGGCCCGCCGCCGGCGCGATCGGCGAATACAACGGCAAGTTCATGGCCAACCAGATGGTGCTCCGGGGCGGCAGCTGCGCCACGCCGGACGGCCACGCCCGGGCCAGCTACCGAAACTTTTTCTACCCGGCCGATCGCTGGCAGTTCAGCGGCGCGCGCCTGGCAAAGGACATCGAATGAATCAGCAGGAAAAACTGCATTTCGCCGACGACGTCATCGAGGGTCTTTCGGCCTCTCACCGCTCCATTCCGTGCAAATACCTGTACGACGAGCGGGGCTCCGAATTGTTCGAGGGCATTTGCGACACCGAGGACTATTACGTCACTCGAGCCGACATCGCGCTGCACGAAGCGCACCGCGACGAGATCGCCGAGGCCGTCGGCCCGAATGCGCATATCATCGAGTTCGGCTCGGGTGCAGGCATCAAGATCCGAATCATTCTCGAAGCCACCCACCCCCGTGCGTATACGCCCATCGAGATTTCCGGCGAGGCGCTGGCGCAGTCGGTGGAGGCGCTGTCCGAGCAGTTTCCCGATCTGGAAATCCGCCCGCTGCAAGCCGACTACACCAAGCCGGTGCCGGACGAGGCGCTGACGCTCGATCCGCCGGCACGCCACCGCGTGGTTTACTTCCCGGGCTCGACGATCAGCAACTTCACGCACACCGAGGCGCACGAGTTCCTGACCCGCATGGCGCGTATCGCCGGCCCCGGCGGCGGCGTGCTGATCGGCGTCGACCTGATCAAGCCGATCGAACGCCTGGAACGCGCCTACGACGACAGCGACGGCGTGACCGCGGCGTTCAATACCAACCTGCTGCGCCGGCTCGAATCCGACCTGGACGCCACGCTGGAGCGCGACGCGTTCGAGCATCGCGCCATCTACAACGAAGACCGGCAGCGCATCGAAATGCACCTGGTCGCCACCCGGCCCACCAAGATCGAGCTCGACGGCAAGCGCTTCGATTTCGACACCGGCGACAGCATCCATACCGAGAACAGCCACAAGTATTCGATCGAGGGCTTCCGCGCGCTCGTAAAGGGCACCGGCCTGCACCCGGTCACGACCTGGACCGACCCCGACAGGCTGTTCAGCATGCATTACCTGGAAACGGATTTGACGCCATGAATACGCTCGACCGAATCGTGACCCAGCTCGACCAGGCGCTGCGCGTATCGCTGGCGCCGGCGCCGGCCGCCGACCGCGAATCGCCCGGCGGCAAGCTGCCGGAGGCCAGCCTCGAGCGCGACGACCGCGAGCACGCAGCCGGCCTGATGCGCATCAACCATACCGGCGAAGTCTGCGCCCAGGCGCTTTACGCCGGCCAGGCGGTCACCGCAAGGTTGCCCAGGGTCCGGGCCGAGATGGAGCAGGCCGCGCGCGAGGAAATCGACCACCTTCGCTGGTGCGCCGAGCGTCTCGACGCCCTCGGCAGCCATCCCAGCCGGCTCAACCCACTGTGGTATGCGGGCTCGTTCGCAATCGGGGCTGCCGCGGGGTTTGCCGGCGACAAGTGGAGCCTGGGATTCGTCGAAGCCACCGAGCGCCAGGTCGAGGCCCACCTCGATTCGCACCTGGACAGCTTGCCGGAAGCCGATGAACGTTCGCGCGCAGTGGTGTCGCAGATGAAGGAAGACGAAGCCCGCCACGCCGAACTCGCCGCCCAGTCTGGCGCCGCGCGCCTGCCGCGGCCGATCCAGGGCGCGATGGCGGTCACCGCCGGCTTGATGAAATGGGTCGCTTACCGGGTCTGATGGGTTCGGAGATCGGTTGGCGGGGAGAATTCGCAGGCGTGCGCCTGCACGCGAATCGGGTAGCGCTTTATCGGTGGGTGTTCGCCTGCAAGCCGGCGCCTGCCGGCAGCTCGTGGCTTCGTGGCCGCAAAAGAATCAGAGGTTGCGCCCGTAGAACAGCTCCTGCATCTCCTTTCGCAGGCGCCGGTCGATCTTGCGTCGCTGGGCCACCGGCAGATCATCGGCCTTGAGCCCGAACAGGTAGTTGTCGAGTTCGAATTCCTTCAGGCACATCTTGGTGTGGAACAGGTTTTCCTGGTAGACGTTGACGTCGATCATCTGGTAGGCGTTGCGGGTATCGCGGCTGAAGTAGTCCTGGATCGAGGTGATCTTGTGGTCGATGTAGTGCTTGCGCCCGCGCACGTCGCGCGTGAAGCCGCGGACCCGGTAATCGACCGTGACGATGTCGGATTCGAAGCTGTGAATCAGGTAGTTCAGCGCCTTGAGCGGCGAAATCACGCCGCAGGTGGCCACGTCGATGTCGGCCCGGAAGGTTGAAATACCGTCGTGCGGGTGGCTTTCGGGGTAGGTATGGACCGTGATGTGGCTCTTGTCGAGATGAGCCAGCACGGTTTCGGGCAGCGGGCCCGGCGCCGACGAGGAAATGGTCGAACCCGGCGGCACCGGCTCCTCGGCGATCAGCATCGTCACGCTCGCGCCCTGGGGATCGTAGTCCTGTCGGGCGATGTTGAGAATATTCGCGCCGATGATGTTCGAAACGTCGGTGAGGATCTGCGTCAGCCGCTCGGCATTGTACGCCTCGTCGATATAAGCGATATACTTTTCGCGCTGCTCGCTGGTCGTCGCATAGCACAGGTCGTAGATATTGAAGCTCAACGCCTTGGTCAGGTTGTTGAACCCGTGTAGTTGGATGCGACTTCTTGCCATTTATGGATCCCGTTTCAGCCTGTGAGTTAAAGCTCGGCATTATCGCTTAAACTGGCAGACTATTTCAAAATTGCGGAAATGCTGATTTGACTCGCCCCGTCACAGGCGTGAAAATGACATATCGTGCGCCGTGGGGATTATGATGCAACCTATTCAGAAATTGATCATTATCAAGCAGGATCAGACGAATGCGTGACTTTCAGTTCTATCCGGTAGACCGGGTTGCGATGGACCACTTCCTGGAGCTGTGCAAGCGCCAGCACTATCCGGCGCGCGCGACCGTGATGCGTCCCGGCGACTCCGGCCAGACCCTGATGTACGTGATAGAAGGCTCGGTGACCGTCTCTACAGAAGGCGACGACGGACGCGAACTCATCCTCAGCTACCTGAACCCGGGCGATTTCATCGGCGAAATGGGTCTTTTCATGAGGCCTGCAAACCGCGAAGTCCTGGTGCGCACCAAGACGAAGTGCGAACTGGCCGAAATTTCCTATGCCGCGCTGCGCGACGCGCTGGAAGACGAACTCAAGGACCACGCGCTGGAAATCATGACAGCGATCGGCGCCAAGCTCGCCCAGCGGCTGCTGCAGGCCCGGCGCAAGGTCGAACACCTGGCATTCCTGGACACCCAGGGCCGCGTGGCCCGCACGCTGATCGATCTGTGCGGCGAACCCGACGCGGTCTCGCACCCGGAAGGCACACAGATCCGGATCACCCGCCAGGAAATATCGCGCATCGTCGGCTGCTCCCGCGAAATGGCCGGGCGGGTCATGAAGACGCTGGAGGAAGAAGGCATGATCCGGGCCTCGGGCAAGACCATCGTGGTGCTGGGCACCTACAAGGGCTCCGCGCCGGCCTGAAGCGCCCTGATTTTCTCGGATCCGGAGTTGGGTTCGCGTAGCGAGCGGAAGAATGACGGTGGCCGCCGTAGCGCAGAATCCGCAGTGTACGGCGTTTGCACATGAGGAATCCGAGCACCGCCAGACGCCGCCAAGCGCCCGCGCAGCACCACTGAAACCGTCGCGAGCGGGTGGCTGGCGGTGGCCGCCGGCGCGCAGGAACCGCAGTGTACGCCTTGTTACATGAGGATTCCGAGCACCGCCGGACGCCGCCAGGCGCCCGCGCAGCAGGTTTCAGCCTGTGTTTTGCAGGCCTTGTGCAATCCCGTGCACAGTCGCAATCAGCACCTGCTCCAGTTCCTCGTCCTCGCGATCCCCGGCGCGCCAGCGCGCCAGGGTCTCGACCTGGACGAAGCTCATCGGGTCGACGTAGGGATTGCGCAGCAGGATTGAGCGCTTCAGCGTTTCATCGCCTTCCAGCAGTTCCGATTGCGCCTTGAGCGTGCATATCCAGGCTTTCGTACGTTCGAATTCGGCGTCGATCAGCGGGAAGAATCGCTCACCGGCCGCCCCGGCCAGGCCAGCGTAGCGTCGGGCAATATCCAGGTCGGCCTTGCTCATCGCCATTTCGGCATCGTCGAGTACGGTGCGCACGAAAGGCCAGTTGTCGGTCATCTCGACCAGCGTGGTCTCGCCGACCGCGCCTGCCAGGGCCTCCAGCCCGCTGCCCAGTCCGTACCAGCCCGGCAGCGCGTGGCGGCTCTGGGCCCAGGAAAACACCCACGGAATGGCGCGCAGGCCCTCGATCCCGGCATCCGGCCTGCGCGAGGCCGGGCGCGAACCCATGCGCATTCGCTCGATGACGTCTATGGGCGTGGCCAGGCGAAAATAATCCTCGAAACCCGGTTTGTCGCAACGGTTGCGGCTACCGTCGCCGTAAACCAGTTCGCGATAGGCGTTCCTGCTCAACTCGGCCAGCCGATGCATGTGATCCTTCCACGATGCCTTGACCCGGTCCTCTCCGGACGCCCCGAAGCGCCCGGTACTGGCGCGAATGACTGCGCCGGCGGTCTGTTCCATGTTTCTGAGCGCGATCGGGCGCAGCGCGTACTTGCGGTGAATCACTTCGCCCTGCTCGGTCAACCGCAGCCGGCCCGCCACGCTGCCGGCCGGCGCGGCCAGGATGGCGCGGTGGGTCTTGCCGCCGCCGCGACCGATGCTGCCGCCGCGGCCGTGGAACAGCGCCAGCTTCATTCCGGCCTCTCGAAACAGGCCAACCAGCTTTTCCTGGGCGTCGTGCAGCGCCCAGCGCGACGCGACCAGCCCGCCATCCTTGTTGCTGTCGGAGTAACCCAGCATGATCATCTGCCGACGATCGCGCCTGTCCAGCAACCGCTTCCAGAGGTCCAGGCCCAGCAGGCCGCGCATCACGCCTTCGGCCGCGTCCAGGTCGTCGACGGTCTCGAACAGCGGCACGAAATCGAAGCCGCCGTCGTCGATGCCGGCCGCGCGGGCGACGAACCAGGCGGCCAGGACGTCATCTGCATTGCGGCTCATGCTCACGATCAACGTCTGTACCGACATCGTGCCGAAGCGCTCGCGTGCCTGGCGTGCGGCCTCGAGCAGCCGATAGACCGGGTGGTCGCTGGCGCCCGTCTCGTACGATGAATCGGCCAGCACCTCGCACAGGCGCTCGGTCCTGGCGGCGTGGTCGCGTTCGGGCCAGGCTGCATCGCCCAGCAGATCGCCCACGGCTTCGTGCAGGTCGCCCGAATCCACGCGCAGATCGAGTGCGGCCAGGTGGAATCCGAAAATCCCGACCCGCCTGCGCAGGCGGTCAAGTGGAAACAGCCCGGCGCGCTCGCCGCGGTGGACCAGCATGCTGTCGGCGATCAGCCCGAGGTCGGCCAGGAACTCCTCGGCGTCGCGGTAGCCCAATCGATCGTCGGCGAGCGTTTGCGACAGCCTGCGGTCGACAAAATTGAGCAGCCGCCGGTATGGCATGTCGGCATACCGCCTCGGCACCCGATCGGCGACGTCGGGCATCCGCTCGCCGTAATCCGCGAGACGCTGGTGCAATTCATCCCGAACCTCGATACGACCCAGCGTGTGGCTGAGCAACCGGTTCAGGCGCCGGACCTCGCGCTGGTAATTGCCGATCACCTGGCGGCGCTGTTCCGCCAGGGTATCGACCACCGTGTCGGGACCCACGTTGGGATTTCCGTCCATGTCGCCACCCACCCAGGAACCGAAGCGCAGAATTGCCGGCAGCCGGGCCGGGTCGACGTCGACGTCCCAGACCGCCTTGATCGCTTCGGCCAGGTTTTCGTGCAGCACCGGGGTCACACGGTAGAGGACGTTGGCCAGGTAGTAGTGCGCATGCTCGGCTTCGTCGGCCACTGTCGGTCGAACGGCCGATTGTTCCGCCGTCTGCCAGGCGATGGTCAGCTCCATTCGCACTCGGTCGATGAGCTTGTGCAGGGTGCGCGGGGACTGCGTGGTATCGAAGCGCTGGACCAGATACTTGGCCATGCGCTGCTCCTTTTCCAGGATGGAGCGCCGGGTGGCCTCGGTGGGGTGCGCAGTCAGCACGGGCTCGATCAGCAGGTCTTCGAGCATCGGCTTGAATTCGTCAAAGCCCATGCCGTCGTCGCGCAGTCCCGCGAGCACCGCCTCCAGGCTCTCGGGCTGCGGCTCGCTCCCGGCTGCCCAGGCGCGCTGGCGCCGGATCCTGTGGACCTGTTCGGCGAGGTTCACCATACGGAACCACGCGGCGAAGCCGCGGACGAAGTCCAGTGCCCGGGCTGGCCCGTCGAAACGGCAACGGGCTTCCAGGGCGTCGCTACCGGTCGCGCCGTTGCGCCTGTCGATGGCCGCGGCCCGGGCGCTCTCGACGCGCATGAACAGGCGCTCTCCGCACTGCTCGCGCAACAGGTCGCCCACCATGCTGCCAAGTTCGCCCACGTCGTCGCGCAGAGGATCGTGCTCGTCGGGGAAATCGATTTCTTCGCGCTTCATCGGGGTTCCTGCCACGGCAATTGATTCAACATGGTAGCGGCAGCGGTGGGAAGATTGTGTCCGGGGTTTCGTCGCCGGGTCGGTTCGTCGTTTGGTCGTTTGATCGATTTGTCGGGAACGACCAAACGACGAAGCGACGAACCACCGAGCCGGTTAATATCACGCTCTGTTCCACCCCAGCACCGAAATGAACGCAGAACTCGATCCATCCAGCGCCCAGTCTTACGAATCCAGTCCTTACGCAACGCTTGTCCTGAACCTTGGCCGGGCGCTGCTGCGGGTGGGCTCGCCGGCCCACAGGCTCGAGTCGGCAATGCAGATCATGGCCGAGCGTCTGGGACTGACCGCCGAATTCTTCTGCACGCCGACCGCACTGATTGCATCGCTGGGCGACGGCAACCGGCAGCAGACCTACCTGGCGCGGGTCGAACCCGGCGGGCCGGATCTCGGCAAGCTGTCCGAACTGACCGAAGTCATGGAGGCGCTGGCCAGCGGAGCGCTGGATCCGGTCGCGGCCGACGCGCGGGTGCGCGAAATCGATGCGCGACCGGCGCACCATCGCGGAATTCCCTTGCTGATGGCCTACGTGCTGGTATCGGCCGGCGCCTGCACGCTGATCGGCGGCGGGTGGCGCGAAGCGATACTCGCGGGGCTGCTCGGCAGCATTACCGGCACCAGCGTAATCCTGCTGTGGAAGCGTGCCGAACTGTCGCGGTTGCTCAATCCGCTCAGCGCCGGCCTGGTGACGCTGGTCGGCTCGATATGGTGCGGGCTCGACCCGCAGACTGCACTGATGCCGGCGGTGATTGCCGGCATGATCACCCTGGTGCCGGGCATGGACCTGACCGCCGCGACCCGCGAGCTCGCCACCGGCCACCAGGTCTCGGGCGCGGCCAGGCTGGCCTCGACGATCGTCGTTTTCGCGCTGCTCACCGTGGGCCTGGCGCTGGGAAGCTGGATTGCCCAGCAGTTCACCGGCCCGGTACCGCTGGTGCCGGGCTCCGCCCTGCCCGCCTGGCTGGTGCCGGTCGGCCTGGCCACGGCCGCGCTGGGATTCGTCGTGCTGTTCCAGGCCGCCTGGAGGGACTGGCCATGGATAGTGCTGGCCTGCCTGCTGGCATGGACGGCCAGCACGTTCGGCGGCCTGTTCGGCTCGCCGGTGCTCGCCGCGTTCATCGGCGCGCTGATGGTCGGCATTGCGGGCAACCTCTTCGCGCGCTGGTCGCGGCGGCCGGGCTCCATCATGCACCTGCCGGGCCTGATACTGCTGGTGCCCGGCTCCATCGGCATGCGCAGCCTGTCGGCGCTGGTCGGGCATGACGTGCTGTCGGGCATCGAGACCGGTTTCCTGGCCATCATGATCGCCGTGGCGCTGACCTCCGGCCTGATCCTGGCCAGCGCGCTGGTGCCGCCCAGGATCAGCCTCTGAGCGTTACCGATCCGTCCGTATGGCCCGCGAGGTGCAACCAAAAACTGGGTAAACTTGCCACGATGAGCGAAATCGATATCCGAAAGACCCATTCCTTCGACCTGGAGGGCGCGCAGCAGGTGGCCGACGACCTGGCCCGTGACCTGTCGGAAAAATTCGACGTGGACTACGGCTGGGACGGCGATGTGATCCTGTTCGAGCGGGCCGGCTGCCACGGCGAAATCGAAGTGGACGCCGAGTGCGTGCACGTGCATGCGAAGCTGGGTTTCTTTCTCAGCTACCTCAAGCCGGCGGTGGAGCGGGAAATCAACCGCTACCTGGACGAACATTTCGTGCGCGGCAAGGACACCGGGACCGAACGGTGAGTCTGATCTCGCACAGATACCCGAAAAGGCCAAAAGCAGGACACGAAGAGCACGAAGAAGGCACCAAGGTCACGAAGAAGGGCTTTGGAGGCTGAAACCGGTCCACCGTCGCGTTCTTCGTGTTGTCTTCGCAAGACTCGCATTCAGGCAATGCCGGGAAGCAACTAAAAGCGCTTTCCTGTCAACGATCGGATCCTCCGCCGGTCGCGCTTGTCGGGCCGCCCGTCCGGCGCCGACTGCCGGGTCAGCCGTTTCTGTTCGGCCGCCAACTCGCGCTTTTCGACGCTGGCCGGCGTTTCCGCGTAGAGCGCCTGGGCCGCGCTGGCCGGCCCGCGCTTCTCGGCCAGACCCTCCACCACGATCTCGAACTCGACTTCCCCGCGCACGATCCGCAGCCTGTCGCCCACGCTCACAGCGCGCGCGGGCTTGCAGGCATGCCCGTTGACCGAAACATGTCCGCCGCGAACCGCCGCCTGCGCCAGCGAGCGCGTCTTGAAGAACCGCGCCGCCCAAAGCCACTTGTCGATGCGAACCGAATCAGTCATCTGGTCGTCTTGTCCTTTCGTCTGATCGTTTAGTCCTTTATCGCGCGATTCCGATATCGGTAAAGCCTAATCGACGTAGCGCCCGGGCGCACGGCGACGCAATTGCGCCCGTGTCGAAGGCGACTCTAATCGCGCCGCTCGGCCACCTCTTCCAGGTGTTCCAGCCGGCTGTTTATCTTCCTGAGTTCGGCCAGCAGCTGTCGCCGCTCCTCGGCCTCCTCGTCCTCGTGAATCGCATTCGTGGCGCTGACGATAATGGCGATGAACAGGTTGAGCACCATGAAGCTGGAGACGAGGATGAACGGGACGAAGAACATCCACGAAAGCGGAAATTCCTCGAGCATGGGCCGTGCGATGCCCGACGACCAGGATTCCAGCGTCATGATCTGGAACAGCGAAAAGAAGCTTCGGCCCAGGTGACCCCAGTACTCGGGCACCGCTTCGCCGAACATCATCGTGCCCATCACAGCGAAGATGTAGAACACCAGCAGCAACAGCGCCGCGGTCCAGCCCATGCCGGGCAGCGCTCGCATCAGCGACTCGATGATGTTGCGCAGGCGCCGGACCTGCGACAACAGGCGCAGGACTCGAAGAATCCGCAGCGCTCGGAGCACTTCCAGCGGACCGGTGGCCGGCACCAGCGCGATGCCCACGACCAGGAAATCGAACACGTTCCAGCCGGACCTGAAGAACCGGAAGCCGAAGGCGTAGAGCTTGACCAGGATTTCGACGACGAAAACCGCCAGCACGACCTGGTTGATCAGAATCAGAGCGCCGCCGATTCTTTCCATGATCGCGGGCGAGGTTTCCAGACCGAGAATCACCGCGTTGATCAGGATCAGCGCGATGATGAAGTTGCGCGGACCGGCGCTTTCGATCCAGCGGCCCAGGCGAGCGCGGAAACCCGAGCTGTGCGGTTCGGTCATGAGTCAGATCATCCAGGTTGAGTTGATGTCGAGTCGCGTCAGTCGTCGTCGCGCCCGCCGGTGCGCGCGACACGGTGCCGTTCGGTCCAGTCCGCGCCCCGCTGCATCAGGCCGACGAAGGACTTCGAGTCACCTTCGAGCACCGACGCTTCCAGTGTTTCCAGCGAGCGCCGCAGTGCGGCCAGCATCGTACCTTCATAGGGGTTGAGCCGCTGGATTTCAAAGTACAGCTCCGGGTTCTCGGCCGCCACGTCGGTCGCGATATCGAGCTGGCGCTGAAACGTGGTCGATGAAATCGCGGCCAGTTGATCCGCGCCCACGTCCGAATCGGCCAGGGCCGCGCCGAAGGCGACATTGAGCGCATGCGACAGTCCGAGCACCCAGGCCATCAGTCGGTCGTGCTCATCCAGCGACACTTCCACCAGCGCGGCCATGGTCTCGTCGAACAATGCCCGCGCCTGCCTGACGGCGCCCGCGTTGCCGCAGTCGGCAAGCAATACGTGATGGCCGGCCAGCAAACGGGTATCGGGCCCGAACATCGGGTGCACCGAGCAGATCTTCAGCCCGGCCTCGGCGGCGCGCCGAAGTGCGCCGACCAGCGGCGCCTTGATCGACGCGACGTCGAATAGCAGGCCGGCCGGCCGTAACAGGGCCAGTTCTTCGATGATCCGCCGGCTGGCGTCTATGGGCGCGGCAACCACGATCAGGTCCACGTCCAGCGGTGCCTCCCGCCAGTCGCTGAATACGTTCACGCCGTCGCCGTCCACCGCGGCATCGGCGACCGTCACGTCGAAACCCTGGCTGTCGAGGAAGCGAACCAGCCAGCGCCCCATCCGCCCGGCTCCGCCGACGACCAGCGCGCGCCGGCCCTCGCCGCGCGCCGAAAGCGCCACGCGCTCGGTTTCCTGGCGAGTCAGCGAAGCCTCGATCAGCGTGGTAAGAAGGCGCTCGGCCACGTCCGGATCCAGCCCGGAATCCGCCGCATGAGCGCGCACGCCATCCAGCACCTGGCGCTCGCGTCGGAAGTCGCGCAGCTGGCGCCCGGCCGACTTCTTGATCCGCCCGATCTCGGAAACGATGCGCTGGCGCTCGGCCGCGCGCTCGACGAGCTCCCTATCGATCCGGTCCAGCTCGTCGCGAAGCGCCTCCAGCGATTTGCCGTTTTGTTCAGTCATCGAGCTTCCAGTCAATGGCTACAAAAGTCTTTTTTTGCCACGGATCAACGCGGATTGACGCAGAGAAAGATCGCTGAAAAGGGAGCGGCTGTCTGACGGTGGCCGCACCATTTTCCCCGTCGCCGAAACGTCGTCGAGCAGCGTAGCGAGCGGACGCCTGACGGGGATCGCCGGCGCGCAGGATCCGCAGTGTACGTTCAGGTACATGAGGATTCCGAGCACCGCCGAGCCCCGTCAGGCGTCCGCGCAGTAGCTGAGCGTCGACGTTTCATGCTCGGCCCATGAACTCGCCGCTCTCCGTATTGACTTTTATACGCTCCCCCGGCGTCACGTAGTCGGGCACCATCACTTCCAGCCCGGTTTCGGTCGTGGCGGGCTTGGCCGATCGGCTGGCGGTGGCGCCCTTCATGACCGGCGCGGTGTCGGTGACTTCGAGCTCGACCGACTGCGGCAGCTGGATGGCCACCGGCGCACCCTCGATCAGCAGCACGTAGACGCCGGCCAGGCCGTCGGTGACGAAACCCGTCGCATCGCCCATGGCAGCGAGGTTGAGGGTGTACTGGCTGAAATCTTCGTCGTCCATGAACACGAACTCGTCGCCGTCACGATATGAAAACGTCGATTGACGGCGCACCAGGTCGGCTTCGCGCACCATATCGTCGCCCTTGAGCGTCAATTCCTGGCGATCGCCCCCGGGGATTGCTTCCAGCTTGAACCGGAACAGCGTGCCGCCGCCGCGCGCGGTTGGCGTGGAGCGCGAAAGGTCTCGCACTGCCCAGACCCGACCGTCGTGCTCCAGCACGAAGCCCCGTTTGATTTCGCTTGCTCTTGGCATCGCCGTCGATCCGTTTTGGAAGGACGCTAGTTTATCTGCGTTTCGCGACGACCGAACCACGCCGATGGTCTTCCGGACAGGCAATCGCCGGAAATGGCCGGTGTGCATAATGCGCACTTCGTCCGACGAAACGGTCCACCGATGCAAGCGAAGCTTTCATTTTCGAGAATCCTGCTGACCAGCCTGCTGTCGTTCACCGCGCTGCTGCTGGCCGCCTGGTTTGGCGGCCGCATGTTCATGGAAGGAAGCCGGATGCCGACCGAGGGCACGCAACGGCTCGCGGGCCTGTCGCGGCCGGTCGACGTCGTCTTCGATGCGCGCGGCATTCCGCGCATCTATGCCGAAACCGACGCCGACGGGCTGCGCGCGCTGGGCTGGCTGCACGCCGGCGAGCGCCTGTTCCAGATGGAGTTGCTGCGCGCGGTCGCGCGCGGCGAGATCTCCGAGATCGTCGGACCGGCCGGCCTGGAGAGCGACCTGCTGCACCGCCAGTACGGCTTTGCCCGGCGAATCGAGAACGACCCGCCGCAACTCGCGCCGGAGATCGAGACGCTGCTCGACGCCTACGTCGGCGGCATCAACGCGCGCATCGAAAGCGGTCGGCCGCTGCCGCCGTCGTTCGCGCTGATGGGGCGAACGCCGCGATCCTGGACGGTTGACGACGTGCTGATGCTGGCCTACTACCAGACCTGGTATCCGACCACGCTGGTCCAGCGACTGGCCGAAGCCTGGCGTGAAGTGGCGAAGGCCGGCGGACGGCCGGCGGTCGAATGGCTGAAGGAGTTGCCGGCCTGGGGCATACCCAGCGTACCGGCCCAGCGCATGACCGAGGCGTCCAACACCTGGGCGGTGGCGCCGGAGAAGTCGGCCAGCGGCCACGCGCTGCATGCCTCCGACCCGCACCTGGATTACACCATGGCGCCGGGCCTGTGGTATGCCGCGGGCATACACACGCAGCAGTCCCTGGACGTTGTGGGCGTCACGCCGCCGGGCCTGCCGTTCGTCGCCATGGGTCACAACGGCCGCATCGCTTTTGCCTTCACGGTGGCGCCGGTGGACCTCTACGAGGTATACCGATTCCAGCGATCGACGGAAGACCCCGGCCGGCTCGTCGGCCCCGACGGAGACTTCCCCATCGTCGAACGGGAGGAGGCTTTTCGGGTGCGCGACCGCGACCATCCGGTCGTGAGGACGATATCCACGACGCGCTACGGGATCGTGCTGGACCAGGACGATAGCGGCGCCGAAGTGCTGCGCTGGGCCGGGTTCGAACTCCCCGTCGCACGCCTGGTCGCGAACGGTCTCGAGATCAACCGCGCCGGGAATTTCGAATCGTTCCGGGCCGCGGCCAGCGACATGGGTGCGCTGTCGGTCAACTGGAGCTATTCCGACCGCGCGGGCAACATCGGCTACGTGCAGTCGACGCCGATTCCGATTCGGCAGCACGAAACCTTCTATACCACGCTGGAGGGCGCGGAGCCGACCAACCACTGGCGCGGCTTCGTGGCGGCCGATCAGCGCCCGCACTCACTCAACCCGGAACAGGGGTGGCTGGCCAATTCCAACAATCACGCGGCAATCGACAGCCCGTGGCCCATGCCCGGCTTCTACAAGCACCTGCGCATGCGCCGCGCGGCGGCCTGGCTTTCCGGCGGCAATGAATTCACTGCGGCCGACATGCACGCAATGCAGATGGACTACACCTCCGAGCGGGCGCTGAAATGGAAGGACTGGCTGGCCGGGATCGCCGCCGACACCGGGCGCGAACGGATTGCAGCGGAGCTGCGCGCCTGGGACGGCGTGATGGACGCCGGGTCGGAAACCGCCGGCCTGTTCGCGCTGTGGTGGCAGTTCCTGCCGCGGCACATCTTCGACGACAGCGAGCTGGCCGACTGGCGCATCGGCAGGACCCTGCTCGACGACTGGATTAGCCTGCCGCCCGACGACTTCGACCTGGCCACGATGCCGCCTGACATCGCCGCCCAGCGAGCGCTGGAAGACACCTTGCGGCACGGCATCCGGCCGCTGGGCGCGATCCAGACGCTCACCATCGCCCACCCGCTGGCGCAGGCCGGACTGCTGGACGCCTGGCTGAATCTCTCGCGCGGCCCGATCCCGATCGGTGGCGGTCCGGGCAGCCTGAACGTCACCTACCACAGCTTCGACGCCGCCCGCGTCCAGCTGACCGCTCGCGCCGGCGCCTCGATGCGCTTCGTCATGGACTGGTCCGATCCCGACGCCTTCACGCTCAACCTGACGCTGGGTCAGTCCGGCCACCCGCTGAGCGAGCACTTCGACGACCAGCTGGAGGACTTCCTCACGGGCACCCCGTGGACCGTCCCGTTCGATCGCGCGGAAGTGGCGCGGCACGCGGCGAGCTCGCTGAGGCTCGAGTAAAGACCGACGATCTCAGCGGCTGTCGTTTCGGATCTCGTTTCGGCATCCGGGCAGCGCTTCGAGCTCGGCCCGAAGTTTCCCGGCGCCCGCGCCGGCCAGTTCGACCACCCGATCGACCCGATCGAAGTGCAGCAAGCGGATCCCGGGCAGTTCGGGCTTGATGTAGATGTCGGGGCTTGCATGCTCGGCCTTTTCGCGCACGATGGACTGCTGCATGATCTCGAAGGTGCTGAACAGCAGGTCGGTGATGTTCGGCTTGCCGTCGCGGGCCTCCCGGCGGGTACCGGAAACGTCTATCGCGACCACGAAATCGACATCTTCGAGCAGGTCGAGCGGCAGCGGGTTCGATGCGCCGCCGTCGATCAGCAGCTTGTCGCCGAGCGCGACCGGTGCGAACAGGCCGGGCACCGCCATGCTGGCTTTCAACGGGGTGAGCAGCTCGCCCGTGCGGAACACCTGGGCCTCGCCGCTCCAGTAATCGGTCGCCACGATGACCAGGGGTTTATCGAGTTCGGCGAAACTGCGCGCGTCGAACCTTTCGGCGATGAATTCGATGAACCCGCTGGCGTCGATGAAACTGCCGTTTGCGAGGTCGATTTCCACCAGTTCCCGCCAGCCCGGTGCGCCATTGTCCGTCAGCAGACCGGAGAACGGGTTCAGCGCGGACTCGCCGAACTCGCGAAACAGTTGCTGGATCTGCCCCGACTCCAGCCCTGCCGCATGCAGCGTGGCGATGATCGCACCGATGCTGGTACCGGCAACCGCCGCGGGCTCGATCTGCATCGTCTCGAACACTTCCAGCATGGCGATATGAGCCAGGCCGCCTGCGCCGCCGGACCCCAGGGCCAGGCCGATACGCGGTGGCTCGCACGCATCCTCGGCCACGGCAATGTTCGATGCCAGGAGGAACGCGGCGAACAGCCGCCGGGTCGATCGATAATTCCGGTTCATGGCAATCCAGCTCTGAATGCATCAAGGAAAGTGAGGCCAATGATAGAAGGAAGCGACACGCCGCAGGTCGGGGCCGCTTTTGAACGGAATGGCCCCGGACCAACTTTCCGAGCCTGCAGATTCACGGGTTCCCGAAGGCAGCACGCTGAAAAAACCGGCACCGAGGGAACACCAACGCCGGATTGTTATGCTTGTCGTCAATTCTTGCACAGATATCCGAGGCCCCGTGAAACAGGAATTGCTGAAATGGCTCGAACAATTCGGCCTGGCCGATGTCGAGTATGCGTATTTCCTCGTCGTGATCGGCCTGATCGTGATCGCGTCGACAATGCTGCATATCGTTCTCCACCGCATCGTGGCGCGATTTCTCGCCCGGGCGCGCAGGTCCGGCCGCACCATCTGGCAGCGGGCTTTTTCCGGTCACGGACTTTTCAGCCGGCTGGCGCTTGCGCTGCAGGGCGTGGTGGTGTTCGCGATGGCCAACGCCTTTCTCGACGCCGAATCGCTGGTGCTCCAGCTCGTCGAGGCGCTGACGCACCTGTGGATCATCCTTTTTTCGCTGCTGGCGCTCTTCTCGCTGCTCGACGCGATCGAGGAGATCTCGCGCTCCGCCGGGCCGGCGGTCAAGCTACCTCTCAGGGGTATCTTCCAGAGCCTCAAGCTCGTGGCGACGACCGTTGCGCTGATCTTCGCGGTGGCTTTCCTTATCGGCAAATCGCCCCTGATCCTGTTCAGCGGGCTGGGCGCGATGACTGCGGTGGTGTTGTTGATCTTCAAGGACCCGATTCTCGGCCTGGTCGCCGGAATCCAGCTTTCGGCCAACAACATGCTGGCCGTGGGCGACTGGCTGGAAATGCAGAAGTACGGCGCGGACGGCGACGTGATCGACATCAGCCTGACCACGGTGAAGGTGCGCAACTGGGACAAGACCATCACCTCGATTCCCAGCTACGCGCTGATCTCGGACTCGTTCAAGAACTGGCGCAATATCGAGGCCGTCGGCGGTCGCAGAATCAAGCGCGCGATCAACATAGATGCGACCAGCGTGGGTTTCGCCTCCGACAAGGAACTCGACAGGCTCAGGCGAGCGCGCCTGCTGTCGGACTACATCGAGGACAAGGCCGCCGAGATCCAGCAGGCCAACCAGGCCGATGGAATCGACACGTCCTCGTCGTTGAATACACGCCATCTGACCAATCTCGGGATCTTTCGCGCCTATCTCACCGCCTACCTTGCCGACAACGAAAACATCAACCACGACCTGACCTTCATGGTGCGCCAGCTCGAGGCCGGACCCAATGGAATCCCGCTTCAGGTCTACGGCTTTGCCAACCAGACCAGCTGGGTACCGTATGAAAACATCCAGTCCGACATCTTCGACCATATCTACGCGATCATCCCGGAATTCGGATTGAGGCTGCACCAGGCGCCTAGCGGGCACGACGTCCGGCAGGCCGCCGAGCGATTTGCCGCCGGCGGCGCCGGCGATCTGAATTCGGAAGAATCCTGATGTTTCGCGCCCTCGGCAGCCTGCTGTTCTACGGCCGGTTCCTGCGCTCGTTCAGCGCGCTGGGCTTCCGGCGACGCGCCGATGAATGGCCGGAATTCGCGCCCGACTTTTCCGGCCAGCGCTGGCTGGTCACCGGCGCCACCGGCGGCATCGGCCGCGCCGTCGCCCTTGCAGCCAACCGCCACGGCGCGACCGTGCTGGCCTTGGCGCGCGACACGGGCAAGCTCGATGCACTGCAAAACGAAGCCGAGCATCCCGACCGCATCAGGCCCGTTCCGGCCGACATGGCCTCGATCGCCGGCGTCCGCACGCTGGCCGGCAACCCCGAAATCGCCGCCGGGGAGATCGACGTGCTGGTCAACAACGTTGGTGTGCTGCGGAACGATTTCACGACCACCGACGAAGGTATCGAGATGTCCTTCGCCACCAACCTGCTCGGCCCGTTCGTGCTGACCGGGCAGCTGCACGAGAACGATCTGCTGGCAGCCGACGGCATCGTCATCAACGTGTCCTCCGGCGGAATGTACGGCACGCCGCTGAAGCTCGAGGAAATGGACTGCCGCGAGAAGTCCGACTACGACGGCATGGCCGCCTACGCCATGCACAAGCGCGCACAGGTCGAGCTGACGCGCTACTGGAACGAACAATGGCAGGGCATGCCGGCCGTCCACGTCATGCATCCCGGCTGGGTGGACACCGAGGGCGTGAAGACTGCCCTGCCCGGCTTCCGAACCGCGCTGAAGGGCATTCTCAGGAACGCCGACCAGGGCGCCGACACCATCCTGTGGCTGGCCGACCGGCGCCCCGAACCGCCCGAGGAAGGCATCTGGCTGGATCGCGAACTGCAGCCCGAGCACGAATTTTCCTTCACCCGCAAATCCCGCCACGATGCCGAAGAGCTGGCCGACTTTCTCGAGCGCTGCGCCCGGCGGCGCGCGGCAGAGCAGGGCTGAACGAGTCGAAGCCGGCCCGACCGTCATGATCGGCTAAGATTGCCGGGCGCGGCCTGCGCGTCCGCGACCGAATAATAATCAAAGCCGAAACGAGACGAGAGGGAGTACGAACATGACCGAATGGATCACAACGATAAACAGCTTCGTCAACGGCATCGTCTGGGGCCCTCCGTTCATGGTTCTGCTGGCCGGCACAGGTCTTTACCTGACGATCCGGCTGGGCTTCTTCCAGTTCCGCTATCTCCGCCACGCATGGCACCACAGCTTCGGCAAGTTCTTCCGCCGCGAGATGGATACCGGGGACGGCTCGATTTCGCCGTTCGAGGCGGTCAGTTCGGCGATGGCGGCCACCATCGGCGTCGGCAACATCGCCGGCGTGGCTACCGCCATCGCGCTGGGCGGCCCGGGTGCGATCTTCTGGATGTGGGTGATCGCGCTGGTCGGCATGGCCACCAAGATGGCCGAGGCCACGCTGGGCGTGAAGTACCGCCAGGTCAACGCCGACGGCAGCGTCTCGGGCGGGGTGTTCTGGTATATCGAAAAAGGCCTGGGGCCGCGCTGGAAGTGGCTGGCGATCCTGTACGCCCTGTTCGCCGGCATCGCGGCCTTCGGCATCGGCAACATGGTCCAGTCCAATACGCTGTCGCAGGCCATGGATACCGCCTTCGGGGTACCGACCTGGCTCAGCGGTATCGTGGCGCTGATCGCCGTGGGCGCCGTCACGCTCGGCGGCATTTCCCGCATCGCGGCCACCGCATCGAAAGTCGTGCCGCTGATGGCGCTGATCTACATCGCCGGCTCGCTGGTCATCCTGTTCCTGCACTTCGACGCGATTCCGGGTGCGTTCAAGATGATCTTCGTGAGCGCCTTCGAACCGGCGCCGGCGGCCGGCGGCTTTGCCGGCGCAACGGTGGCCGAGGCCATTCGATACGGCGTGGCCCGCGGCATATTCTCGAATGAAGCCGGGCTGGGCTCGGCGTCCATCATTCACGCCCAGGCTCGCAACAAGCCGTTCGTCCAGGGGTTCTGGGGCGTCTGGGAAGTCTTCATCGATACGCTGGTGGTCTGCACCATGACCGCGCTGGTGATCCTGACCACCGGCGCCTTCGCCACCGGCGAGAACGGCGCCGACCTCACGGCCACGGCGTTTTCCACCGGCTTGCCGGGACCCGGCGGCTACATCGTGCTGATTTCCATCGTGTTCTTCGCCTACACCACCATGCTGGCGTGGAACTTCTACGGCGAAAAGAGCTGGGAATATCTGTTCGGCGAGCGCATCGTGCTGCCTTATCGGCTGCTGTTCCTGGTATTCCTGTTCGTCGGCGCGGTCGGTGGGCTTGAACTGATCTGGGCCGTGGCCGACACCTTCAACGGACTGATGGCCGCGCCCAACCTGATAGCGCTTGTACTTTTGGCAGGCGTGATGGCGCGCGAGAAGAAGGATTACTTCCTGGGCATGGGCAAGCCGACGGAAACGGACACGAAATAATCTCGGTTCGATCGAGCATGGCGGACCGGCCGCCGATCATTCGCCTCCGGGGCGGGGTTCGATCCGCAGCCGCGATTCGATCTCGATCCGCAGGGGGTGCTCGGCGCCCAGGAGCCGCTTCGCCAGTTCCCGGCCAGTCAGCCAGTCGCGGCGCGCGGCATCCACCTGCCCGGCCGCAGCGCGGACGTCACCGGCAAGCAATGCCAGCTCGACCTGTTCGTGATTGTCCAGCGGCATGCGCGCCCCGCGTTCGCCCAGCATCGAATCGGAAGCTTCGATGTGCGCCAGCGCCCGCGCCGGCCGATCCGCATCCAGTGCCATACCGGCGCTCAGCATCTCTATCCGGATCGCCGCGCGGGGATAGTCGGCTCGAATCGCCGGCAACCGCTCGCGCAGATCCGCCAGGAACGCTGCGGCTTGCGCGCCGCGACCGGCGCGCCGCAGCACCCAGGCCAACTGGGCCTGAATGAAAATGCTGTGGCGGTGCGACGGCGCGGTCGCGTCGACGTGACTGCGCCAGGCCAACTCCAGGTTGGCCAGGCCCTCGTCGAAGCGTCCGGCCCAGGCCTGGCACAACCCGAGGTTGCGCCGGTAGCGCGCCGTGGCCGCCGCTTCGGCCCCGTATCTTGCCGCCGCAAGCTCCAGCGCCTGGGCGAAATGCCGCTCGGCCTCGACGTGCCGCCCGAGATCGGATACCAGCCCCGCCAGGTTGTTGAGCGCTGCCGAATCGGCGTGGCCGTAGGCGTCTCTGCCGATCCCGACGGCCTCGCGCAACATCGTCTCGGCCCGGTCGAGTCGACCGGCGCGTCGCAGCATGCCGCCGACCGTGCTGAGCGCGCTGGCGGTGCGCTCGTGTCGCGGCCCGAGGATCTGACGCGCGTCGGTTACGGCCTGCTCTCCGACGGACAGCGACTCCTCCACTCTGCCTGCGCGATTCAGGGTCAACGCCGTGAGCAACCGGATACGCGGCAGGAGCGCCCGGCTTCCGTCGCGCTCGTTGGCCAGCCCGGCCGCCCGCTCGAGCGCCGTCAGCGCAGGCTGGAATCGATGGATGTCGCTGAGGGCGAGGCCGAGCTGGAACAGGATCGCGGCTCTTGCGACCGGCGATCGATCGACCGCGAGGGCGATCGCATCGGCCCGTTCGAATGCCTGCACGGCGGCTTCCATGCGCTCGTCCAGGCTCTCGATCTGGCCGAGTTCGAACAGCGCCGACACGGCCCGGGCATCGCGCCCGACCGCGTCCTGGGCATCCAGTTCATCGATCGCCTGCTGCAGCAGCGGTCGCGCCCGGTCGGCAAAGCCCAGCTGGCGCAATACGCGCCCGATCGCGATCAGCAGGTCGATCCGGGCCTCGGGCTGGTGGGCCAGCACGATATTCAGTCTTTCCGCGGCCCGCTCGGCCAGGTCCCGGCGCGGAACGACCAGCCCGGATTCGTAGTTCCCGGGCTCGGCCGCGTCGAAGACACCGATCAGGAAGTCCTGCACCGCGTTCGCTCGAGCCAGCGCGCGCTCGGCCCGCTGGGTCTGGACCAGGCTCACGCCCAGCGCAAGACACAGCGCGATCACCGCGCCGGTGCCCAGTCCCACGCCCAGCCAGTGCCGTCGAATGAACTTGCGCGCCCGGTACCCGGCACCGGCGCGCCTGGCCAGCACCGGCTGATCGTCGAGAAAACGGTCGATGTCGTCGGCCAGCGCATCGGCCGAAACGTAGCGTGCCTGCGGGTCCGGCGCCAGCGCCTGTGAAACGATGGCGTCCAGATCGCCGGCCAGCACTCCGCGCGTCTTTCGATTCAACCCCGATGCCTGCGACGGCAACGGGCCGCGAATATCGTCCTCGCCGAAATGCTCGGCCTGGCCCGGCAGGCCGCCGGTCAGCAGTTCGTAGGCGATCACGCCCAGCGCGTAGATATCGGCAGCCGTCCCCACATTGCGACCGTGGCGCTGCTCGGGTGCAGCGTAGTCCGGCGTCGAGGCGCCCAGCAGCGTCACGGCGCCCGCATCGCCGCCGGCCTCTGCGAGCAGCTTTGCAATGCCGAAATCGAGCAGGTGCGGTTCGCCGCGCTCGTCGACGAGAATGTTGTGCGGCTTCAGGTCGCGATGAACCACCAGCCTGCCGTGCGCATGCTGCACCGCCCGGGCCACCCGGGCGACCAGCCGCATTCTCGCGGCCACGGGCAGCATGGCCTCGCTGCAATAGCGATTCAGCGGCTGGCCCTCGACGAACTCCATCGCATACCAGGGCGTTCCGTTTTCGCGCACGCCGCCGTCCAGCAGGCGGGCGATGTTCGGATGATCCAGTCCGGCGAGAATCTGGCGCTCACGCCTGAGCTGCTCGCGCAACAGCTCACTGTCCAGAACGCCGTCTATCAGCTTGATCGCGACCTGCAACCGGTACTGGCCGTCGTCACGCCCGGCCAGCCAGACCTCGCCCATGCCGCCGCGACCCAGCCTCTCGAGGAGCTTCCAGGCGCCTACCCGGACCCCGGGCTCGAGCGCCGGACGGGCCTCGCCGGGCTCGGGCTCGACCTCATCGAGTCCGAGCACCAGGGCCTCGTCGAGCAGCGGAATCGATGCCTCGTCGGCCGCAAGCGCATCCCGTACCAGCCGGGCAAGCTCCGGGTCCTCGTTCGCCAGGGCTTCCAGGCGCGCGGCCCGTTCAGCGGGTTCCCGTTCCAGCAGGTCGTCCAGTTCCCGCGCGACTCTCGACCAGAGGTGAAGGTTCACCGACCTGGCCTCAGGCGCCGGGCTCTCGAGCCAGCACAGCGCCGAGCATGGCGCGCGCCCGACGCCAGTGTCGCTGGGCCGTGCGCCGGGACACGTCCAGCGCGATGGCGCACTCGTCGAAATTCAGCCCGCCGAAGACCCTCAACTCGGTCACCCTGGAAAGCCGCGGATCGACCTTTTCCAACTGATCGAGCGCCTGCTCCAGCGCCATGACCTGTTCGGGCCCGGCGCCGCCGTTCTGGTATTCATCGCCGAACTGAACGCGGGTCAGGTTGCCACCCCGCTTCTCGGCCTGCTGGCGACGCGCCTGGTCGACCACGATGCTGCGCATGACCTGGGCGCAGTACCCAAGGAAATGGGCGCGATCCTCGAAGCCGACATTCTCCTGGGCCGCGAGACGCAGAAAGGCCTCGTGCACGAGGGCGGTGGTACAAAGCGTCGGCTGGCCGCCCCTGCCCCCCAGCAGTTGACGCCGCGCCAGCACATGCAGTTCCTGGTAGACCACCGACAGCAGTTCTTCGCGCGCTTTCCGATCCCCGCTACCAGCGGCGTGCAGAAGCTGCGTGACCCCAGGCCGTTCAGTCACGATTTTGAGTCCATGTCGCTTGCCCTGAATTTGCCGATGGAGCGGTGCGTCGAGCGAACGATTCTATAGCGCGGGGCAGCAAAGGGGAACCTCGCCGGCAGTGCCGTCTCACAAAGGTTTCATCGGCCGGGCGCTTGGGGTATGCTCGCTGTCGACGGCGTTTTGGCGGCCGGGCCGCCGGAGGTGCGTAGATGAAGCGAACCGACACGAACGACCCCGACTACTTCCACAAGGTGGTCGACTGCCAATGGGGCTGCCCGGCCCACACGGACGTGCCCGAATACATTCGTCTTATCGCCCAGGGCCGGTTCACCGACGCCTACATGGTCAACCGCGAGTCCAACGTCTTTCCCGGCATTCTCGGGCGCGTCTGCGACCGCCCTTGCGAGCCTGCCTGCCGGCGTGGCCGCATCGACGAAAAGCCCGTGGCGATCTGTCGCCTCAAGCGAGTCGCTGCCGATCACAAGGAAGACATCGAGTCGCAGCTTCCCCGCGTGCCGGTCCACAAGAACGGCAAGAAAATCGCGCTGATCGGCGCCGGTTGCGCCAGTCTTACGGTATGCAACGACCTGATGCCGCTGGGCTACGAATGCACCGTGTTCGAGAAGCTCGACAGGCCGGGCGGCCTGATGCGTTCCAACATTCCGTCGTTTCGCCTTCCGGCCCGTGTGCTGGACGAGGAGATCGACTACATCGTCGGCATGGGCGTCGACCTCCGGCTGAACACCCCGATCGACTCGATGAAGGCCTTGCTGGACGAGGGCTTCGATGCCGTGTTCGTCGGCTCCGGCGCGCCCAAAGGAAAGGAGCTGGACATACCCGGCCGTTGGGAAGCCGACGCCAACGTTCACATCGGCATCGAATGGCTGGAATCGGTGGCGTTCAAGCACACCCAGGCGATCGGGCGCAAGGTGCTGATCATCGGCGTCGGCAATACCGCGATGGACTGCTGTCGCACCAGCCTGCGCATGGGCGCCGACGACGTCAAGGTCATGGCGCGCAAGCCGCGCGACTTCTTCAAGGCATCCGACTGGGAGCTCGAAGACGCCGAGGAAGAACAGGTCGAGATCGTCATCAATCGCAGCCCGAAGGAATTCGTGCTCGAAAACGGCAAGCTCAAGGGCATGGTCTTCGAGGTGATGGAATACGACATCGAAAACGGGCGGATCAGGGAAACGCGCGTGACCGGCGAGGAGTTCTTCGAAGCAGACGACGTGATCCTGGCGATCGGCCAGGAAACCGCGTTCCCGTGGATCGAGCGCGACATCGGCATCGAATTCAACGAATGGGACGAGCCGGTCTGCGATCACACGACTTACCAGTCCACACTGCCCGGCGTGTTCTTCGGCGGCGATGCGGCGTTCGGCCCGGAAAACATCATCTGGGCCGTGGAGCACGGTCACCAGGCCGCGATCTCCATCCACAATCACTGCCATGAAAAATCCGTGGCGGATCGCCTTCCGCGGACCATGAATCTGGGCTCGCGCAAGATGGGCATGCACGAATGGAGTTATTCCAATTACTTCGATCCTGCCGCACGGCGCAAGATGGAGCACGTGCCGCTGGCCGAGCGCTTCCGCGACCTGGATACCGAGGTCGAGCTGGGCTTCACCGCCGAACAGACGGCCTGCGAAGTCGAGCGCTGCCTGAACTGCGACATCCAGACCGTTTTCACCGATGCGTTGTGCATCGAATGCGATGCCTGTATCGACATCTGTCCCACCCAGTGCCTGACGATTACCGAGAACGGGGAAGAAGAGCATGTCAGGTCGCGCCTCACCGCCAGGCCGGCCAACGCGGACCAGCCGATGTTCATCTCCGACCAGCTCAAGCAGACCGGGCGCATCATGGTCAAGGACGAAAACGTCTGCGTGCACTGCGGACTGTGCGCCGAACGCTGTCCGACCGCGGCCTGGGACATGCAGAAATCGATTCTCGGCATTCCGTACGCGAAGGACCACGACGTCATGCCCGGCGGATGCAGGAAGGCCGGATAGGTTTTAGGTTTTAGGTTTTAGGTTTTAGGTTTTAGGTTTTAGGTTTTAGGTTGTAGGTTGTAGGTTGTAGGTTGTAGGTTGTAGGAATAACCATCATGGATTCATGAATCGAAAAGCCACCCAGGTCCGTATTGTCACGTAACACTTAAAACTTAAAACTTAAAACCTAAAGCTTCATCGCGGAAACATCAGAAAAAGAAACAGCGTAAATTCAACAATCGAACCGCCTTGGAACCCCGATGCCCCAACCCGCCAAAATCAACGACTTCGTCCTCAAGATCGCTACGGTCAACGGCACCGGGTCGGCCAGCGCCAACGGGCTGCTGATGAAGGCGCTGTTCCGGATGGGCATCCCGGTGACCGGCAAGAACATGTTTCCATCCAATATCCAGGGTCTTCCGACCTGGTACGAGATTCGGGCCAGCCGCGACGGCTACAACGCGCGCACCGGGCGGGTCGACGTGATGATCGCGATGAACGCGCAGACCTATGCCAGGGACCTGGCCGAGGTCAGCCACGGCGGTTACCTGGTGTACGACTCCACCTGGCCGCGCGACGGGCAGCTCAAACGCGACAACGTGACCGTGCTGGGCATACCGCTTGCCCGGATGGTCAACGAAAACTTCGAG
>MDTG01061813.1_pt1 | contig 26149 bp, 20 predicted proteins | sample 811421 | NCBI WGS metagenome assembly MDTG01 (sample SAMN05326645, study PRJNA326480) | marine metagenome | isolation source: seawater | place: Pacific Ocean: South East | collected 2011
CAAAACACGTTTTGGTCTAAGATTAAGAGCAGTGGGTGAGTCACCTGAAGCAGTAGATACAGCTGGAATTTCAGTTATTGCTCTAAGATTTTGGGCTGTGATAATTTGTGGTATTTTGTGCGGCATTGCTGGAGCTTATATGGCAACTGGACTACAAGCAGGTTTTGTAAAAGATATGACTGCTGGAAGAGGTTATATAGCACTAGCTGCTTTAATTTTTGCTAAATGGCGACCATGGTATGCCTTAATATCATGCCTTTTATTTGGTTTTTTACAAGCCGTCGCCCTTAGGCCAGATTTAATTGAAAAATATCTTACATTCAAAGTACAAGTTCAGCTTTTGGATGCTTTACCATATATATTAACTGTGATAATACTTGCTGGATTTGTTGGAAAAGCAATACCACCAAAAGCTGGTGGTGAACCATATACAAAAGAAAAATGATAGAAAAAATTCTAAAAAAAATAAAAATTGCTACTAATTACAAAAAAATAGAATTTGGATTAATTATTGGTTCTGGGTTAAGTGATTTAGTTCCACAAAAAAAAATATTATCCATTCCATACAACGAAATTCCAAATTTTCCTAAAACAAAAATATCTAGTCATTCTGGAACTTTAGACATTGTTGTAATTTCTGGAAAAAATGTTGCCGTTTTAAATGGAAGGTGCCATTTTTATGAAAATGGAGATTCTTCTTTGATGTATAACCCCATCAATATATTAAAAAGGATGGGAATAAAAAAAATGATTATTACTAATTCTGCTGGGTCTTTAAAAAAAAAGATGTTTCCTGGTTCCATTATGATTATAAAAGATCATATTAATTTAACAGGCCAGAACCCTCTAATTGGTTTTGGAAATGACGAAGTTTTTGTTGATATGGTAAATGCATATGATAAAAAATTAATTAAAAGTTTTATTAAAACAGCTAAAAAAGAAAATATAAAAGTTCATAGCGGAGTTTATACTTGGTTTTCAGGTCCTTCTTTTGAAACACCAGCAGAAATAAACCTTCTTAAAAAAGTTGGTTCAAATGCAGTTGGAATGTCTACTGTTCCTGAAGTAATTATTTGTAGATATTTAAAGATTAGAGTACTTGGAATTTCTGTTATTACAAATTTCGCTGCTGGATTGAGTAAAAAAGAAATTAGTCATGAACAGACAAAGTTGATAGCTCCTAAGGGAGGAAATAAAATAAAAAAAGTACTAAATAGTTTCTTGCGTGAAAACCAATAAGAGTTTAATAGGTATCATTTAATCATAATAATTAGGCTCTAAAATGAATATTTATCTTCCAATAGCAGAAGTATCAGTAAATATTTACATTTTGATGAGTTTGGGAGGGTTAGTAGGTATATTATCTGGAATGTTTGGAGTCGGTGGTGGTTTTCTAATGACTCCTTTATTATTTTTCATTGGGATACCTCCTGCAATAGCTGTAGCTACTGAGTCAAATCAAATTGTTGCCACATCAGTATCAGGGGCCATTGCTCATTTTAAAAGAAAAGCACTTGACTTAAAAATGGGAACAATACTTACTTTTGGTGGTGTAACAGGGTCCTTAATAGGAATTTTTATTTTTAAATTCCTGAATAAAATAGGTCAATTAGAACTTATAATAACACTTTGTTATATTTTGTTTTTGGGTATCATTGGATCTTTAATGTTTATGGAAAGCATTTTTAAAATAAATAGAAAAAAGAAAAATAAGGAACGTTTTTTCAAAAAACATATTTGGATACACCATTTACCCTTAAAAATGCGTTTTAGAGTTTCAAACCTATATATCAGTGCAATCCCCCCTTTTTTTATTGGTTTAATTGTTGGCATTTTAGCTGCAATAATGGGTGTAGGAGGTGGTTTCATAATGGTTCCAGCTATGATTTACATCATAGGAATGCCAACTAGAGTAGTAATTGGGACTTCATTATTTCAAATAATTTTTGTCACAGCTTTTACTACCGTTATGCATGCTACACAAAATTATTCTGTAGATATAATTTTGGGTTTTTTATTAATAGTTGGCGGAGTAATTGGAGCGCAAATTGGTGTTAGATTAGGTGTAAAGCTAAAAGCGGAACAATTAAGGGTTTTATTATCTACAATTGTGTTGATGGTATGTTTTAAATTAGCCTATGATCTTTTTTTAACTCCCGATGAACTTTTTGAAATAGTAAAAAGATGAAAATATTATTCATTATATTTAAAATATTGATAATTTTTTTTATTACAAAATTTATTTTTGCAAATGAATATATTGTTTCAAAATTAAGTAATGAGGAAATTTCTATTTCAGCAGATTTTGATGGAACTGATGTAACTATATATGGAGTAATTAATCTTGATAAATCTAATAATGATTTGTTAATAGAAGTTATTGGTCCTAAGACATCTAACATGATAATGAAAAAAGAAAAAAAGATCGGCATCTGGATAAATAGAAATACCCAAAAAGTAATTAATTTGCCAGATTTTTATGCAATTGCTGGAACTAAAAATATAGATATTTTACTCGACCAAAAAGAAAAAAAAATAAAAGGGATAGGAATAAATCAAATTATTCAGAACATGAATAAAGGTATCAATTTTAAAGAAATCAGAGAAGCTATTCTTAGAATAAATGCCGAAAAAGAGAAATATTCCAAGAAAACTTTGAAAATAGAATTAAAAAAAAATGTACTATTTTCAACTTCAATAAATTTCCCGCCTAATCTTGTTGAAGGGAATTACATAACAAAAATGCATATTATTAAAAATGGAAAAGTAATTGATACTTCTGAAACTGAAATAGAAGTCAGGAAAGTAGGAATAGAAAAATGGCTCAAAACTACCGCTTACGATAAACCTCTATTATATGGGTTACTCTCTCTTTTTTTAGCAATTTCATTTGGTTGGATAGCTTCAGAAGTATTTAGATTAATAAGAAGATAAAATCAAAAATAATCTTTCATTTGAGTATCAATCACTTCTTCAAAAGTACTCAACCCTTTTGTTCGAGAATTAACCAATATTGACATGTTACCAGGTTTGTGGAGATTATTCATCATTATAGTATGAGCCTTAACCAAATCTTTCCAAGAGAATACTTCTGACATGCAAGGGTCTAATAATTTATTACATACTAATTCATTTGCAGCACTGGCTTGCTTTAAATTAGCAAAGTGACTTCCTTGAACTCTTTTTTGATTCATCCATAAATATCTAGCATCTAAAGTCAGATTATATCCTGATGTACCGGCACATATCACAACCATCCCAGCTCTTTTAACAACAAATACAGAAACTGGAATAGTGTTTTCTCCAGGATGTTCGAAAACAATATCAACATTATTACCTTTGCCTGTTATTTCCCAAATTGCTTTTCCAAACTTTTTAACTTCTTTCATCCAATCATTATATTCTGAGGTATTAACCTCTGGCATTTTACCCCAACAATCAAAATTCTTTCGATTTATTACACCTTTTGCTCCCATTTTCTTTACGAAATTTATTTTAGTATCATCAGAAACAACAGCAATTGCATTAGCCCCAAATCTCGATACTAGTTGTATTGCGTAAGAACCTAATCCTCCAGAAGCACCCCAAATTAAAACATTCTGTCCAGGTTTCAGATCATGAGGTGCATGTCCGAATAACATTCTGTAAGCAGTAGCAAGAGTTAAAGTATAGCAAGCACTTTCTTCCCATGACAAATGAGTAGGACGTTTCATTAATTGTTGAGATTGTACAGCAGTAAATTGAGCAAAGGAACCATCTGGTGTTTCATATCCCCAAATTCTTTGGCTTGGGGAATACATAGGGTCGCCACCATTACAATGCTCATCATCACCGTCATCTTGATTACAATGAATAACAACTTGATCTCCAACTTTCCATCTTTTAACTTTTTTTCCCACAGACCAAACAATGCCAGAAGCGTCAGATCCTGCAATATGAAATTCTTTTTTATGAACATCAAAAGGTGAGATTGGTTTTCCTAAACCAGCCCAAATACCATTATAATTAACGCCAGCAGCCATTACTAATACTAAGACTTCGTCATTATCTAATTTTGGGATATCAACAACTTCTAATTTAAAACTTTCTGAAGGAACTCCATGTCTTTCTCTTCTAATCACCCAAGCATACATTTTCTTCGGAATATGTCCTAATGGAGGAATCTCCCCAATTTCATACAATTCTTTTTTTGTTTTTGAATAAATTTTCAAAGATTCTCTCCTACATACTTTACAAAATTAAAAAAATTTTTAATAAACCTTATGATAATGTTTTATTAAGCCTCGTTCATAGAATCATTTCTTAACATTAAAAAAAAACAAAATAAAGAAGATCATAAATATTGATAAAGTGATAATATAAATATTATGGAAAAACTTTTTAAAAATACAAAAGATCAACCTTGGCTATTTAGAACTTACGCAGGTCATTCAACATCATTTGAGACTAACAAACTTTTTAGATCTAACCTAAAGAAAGGTCAAACTGGTCTTTCTATTGCTTTTGATTTACCAACACAAACAGGCTTTGATAGTGATCATTCTTTAGCCAAAGGAGAGGTTGGTAAAGTTGGTGTTCCCATATCTCATATTGGCGATATGAGAACCTTATTTAATAAAATCCCTATTTCAGAAATGAATACCTCAATGACAATTAATGCTACAGCTGGATGGCTTTTAGCTCTATACATCGCTGTCGCTGAAGAACAAAAGGCTGATGTTTCTAAGCTAAAAGGAACTGTTCAAAATGATATTCTTAAAGAATATTTAAGTAGAGGAACATATATATTCCCTCCTGATTCTAGTTTACAAATAATTGCTGATATCACAGAGTTTTGTTATAAAAACACACCAAAATGGAATCCTATAAATGTTTGTTCTTATCATTTGCAGGAAGCTGGTGCTACTCCAGAACAAGAATTAAGTTTTGCATTATCAATTGCAATATCAGTTTTAGATAAAGTGAGAAATCAAGTTTCAAAAAATGAATTTCCTTATATTGTTGGAAGAGTATCTTTCTTTGTTAATGCAGGAATAAGATTTATAACTGAATTGTGCAAAATGAGGGCATTTGTTGAACTGTGGGATGAAATTTGTATAAAAAGATATAAAATTTCTGATCCCAAAATGAGAAGATTTAGATATGGTGTGCAAGTGAATAGTTTGGGCCTCACTGAGCAACAACCTGAAAATAATGTTCACAGAATACTGTTTGAAATGCTTGCTGTAACTCTTTCAAAAAGAGCAAGAGCAAGAGCAGTTCAACTACCTGCTTGGAATGAAGCTATTGGACTTCCAAGGAAATGGGATCAACAATGGTCTTTAAGAATGCAACAAATTCTCGCATATGAAACAGATTTACTGGAATTTGGAGATATTTTTGATGGAAATAAAGAAATTGAATCAAAAGTTGAAGAATTGAAAGAAAATGCATTAAAAACAATAGAAAAAATTGATGATATGGGTGGAGCAGTTTCAGCTATTGGTTATATGAAATCAGAACTAGTCAAATCAAACTTAAAAAGATTAACTAATATTGAGAGTGGTGAAACAATAGTTGTTGGAGTTAATCAATTTATCAACTCTGAGAAAAATCCACTTTTAACTGAAAAAAATAATAGTCTAGTAGTAGATCCAAAAGTGGAAATTAATCAAATTGAAAATTTAAAAAAATGGAGAAATGATAGAGATCAAAAACTTGTAAATAACGCTCTAAATAATTTAAAAGATGCAGTTAAAATGAAAAAAAATATAATGAAATTTTCAATAACAGCTGCAAAATGTGGTGTAACAACAGGAGAATGGGGAGATACTATGAGATCAGTTCTTGGAGAATATACTGCTCCAACTGGAGTCTCCTTTAATATGTCCTCAAACAAAAGTAATGGTATAAAAAAGGCAAGAAATTCTGTAAACATTTTAAGTAAAAAACTAGGAAGAAAAATAAAAATTTTAATTGGTAAACCTGGGTTGGATGGCCATTCTAATGGTGCAGAACAAATAGCAGTCAGAGCAAGAGATGTTGGAATGGAGGTAGTTTATGGTGGAATTAGAATGACACCCCACCAAATTGTAAATTCAGCTATCGAAGAGAGTGTACATATTATTGGTTTGTCAATTTTATCGGGTAGCCATTTAATATTAGTACAGGAAATCATGGATAAAATTAAATTTGAGGGATTAAAAAACACTCCAGTTATAGTTGGAGGAATTATTCCTGAAAAAGATGAAGCTCCCTTGAAAAAAATGGGAGTATCAAATGTTTATACCCCCAAAAATTTTGATTTAAATCTTATTATGGAAGATATTGTAAAAATTATAGATGATAAAAGTAATTCTAAGATTTTCTCTCAACCATAAGTTTTTTGATTTCAGCAATTGTTTTAGCAGGATTTAAACCTTTTGGACATGTTTTTGTACAATTCATTATAGTATGACATCTATATAGTTTAAATTCATCCTCTAAATAATCTAACCTTTCGTCCTTGGCTTGATCTCTACTATCAACCAACCATCTGTAGGAATTCAATAAAGCTGCAGGACCAAGATATTTATCTCCATTCCACCAATAGCTGGGACATGAAGTTGAGCAACATGCGCACATAACGCACTCATACAAACCATCAATTTTTTTTCTATCTTTAATAGATTGTTTCCATTCTTTTTGGGGTCTCTTTGATTTTGTCTCTAACCAGGGCATTATATTTTGATGTTGATTATAAAAATTAGTTAAATCAGGGACTAAATCTTTAATTACAGGCATATGAGGTAAAGGATAAATATTTATGTCTCCTTTAACTTCAGTAATTCCTTTCAAACAAGCTAAAGTATTCGTTCCACCAATATTCATGGAACAAGAACCACATATCCCCTCCCTACATGATCTTCTAAATGTAAGAGTAGGGTCTATTTCATTCTTTATCTTTATAAGAGCATCTAAAATCATCGGTCCACATGTGTCCAATTCAACAAAATATTTGTCTAACCTAGGATTCATGTTAGAGTCTGGATCAAATCTATAAATATTAAAGGTTTTAATATTTTTATGTTTCTTTGGTTTTGGCCAAACAATTCCTTTTTTAACTTTTGAATTCTTAGGTAATGAAAATTCAACCATTCTAAATCCTTTTAATAAACTCTAGCTTTTGGTTTAATTTTATCTAAATCAATTCCACCATCAGACTTTTCCGTTAATGGACTTGTGATTACATTTCTGTAAGATAGATTAACTTTACTATTAGAAACTTTATAATTATCTATTTGAGCTAGGCTATGTTTTCTCCAATTTTTATCATCTCTGTTTGGATAATCTTCATGAGCATGAGCTCCCCTACTTTCTCTTCTTGCTTCTGCAGCAAAAATTGTAGCTAGTGCATTAGGCATTAAATTTGTCAATTCTAATGTTTCCATTAAATCAGAATTCCAAATTAAAGATTTATCTTTCACTGAAATGTCATCCATAGCTTCAGAAACCTTTAACATTTTGTCACAACCTTCACTCAAAGTTTTATCAGAACGAAAAACAGCCGCATCAGATTGCATTGTTTTTTGCATATTTAATCTTAATTCTGCTGTTCCTGTTGAACCAGAAGAAAAACGAATTTTATCAAATCTACTCATAGCTTTATCCAAAGAATTTTTATTTAAAGGTATATTTTTTTCATTTGGGTTCACTATTTCTTTTGCTTTAATTGATGCTGCTCTTCCAAAAACAACTAAATCAATCAAACTATTAGAACCTAATCTATTGGCTCCATGAACACTGGCACATCCAGCCTCTCCAACAGCCATCAAGCCTGGTTGGATTTGATTTTGATTTTCTTGAGAAGGATTCAACACTTCACCCCAATAATTAGTAGGAATTCCCCCCATATTGTAATGTACTGTTGGTAAAACAGGAATTGGATCTATACTCAAATCAACCCCTGCAAAAATTCTTGCACTTTCTGAAATTCCAGGAAGCCTTTCTGCTAGGGTTTCAGGTGGGAGGTGATTAAGATGAAGAAAAATATGATCTTTATTTTTACCAACTCCTCTGCCATCTCTAATTTCCATAGTCATGCATCTAGAAACGACGTCTCTACTTGCCAAATCTTTATAATTAGGAGCATATCTTTCCATAAACCTTTCGCCCTCAGAGTTTGTCAAATATCCACCTTCACCCCTAGCTCCCTCTGTAATTAGACAACCAGCACCGTAAATACCTGTAGGATGAAACTGAACAAATTCCATGTCTTGTAAAGGTAAATTTTGTCTAGCAACCATCCCACCCCCATCACCTGTACAAGTGTGTGCTGATGTTGCACTAAAGTATGCTCTTCCATAACCGCCTGTAGCTAAAACAACTAATTTAGCGTTAAATCTATGTATTGTACCATCATCTAATTTCCATGCTATTAATCCTTGACAAACTCCATCCTCTGTCATCAACAAGTCGGTTGCAAAATATTCAATAAAAAATTTGGCGTCGTTTTTTAATGATTGTCCATAAAGAGTATGAAGAATAGCATGTCCTGTTCTATCAGCTGCTGCACATGTTCTTTGAACAGGAGGTCCTTCACCAAATTGGGTGGTATGTCCACCGAAAGGTCTTTGATATATTTCACCTTTTTCATTACGAGAAAAAGGAACACCATAATGCTCAAGTTCATAAACAGCTTTAGGAGCTTCTCTTGTCAAATACTCCATTGCATCAGTATCACCTAACCAGTCAGAACCCTTAACAGTATCATACATATGCCAATGCCAATGATCTTGACCCATATTACTTAAACTTGCAGCAATTCCACCTTGTGCAGCAACGGTGTGGCTTCTAGTTGGAAAAACTTTTGTTATACAAGCTGTTTTCAAACCTTGTTCAGCCATTCCTAGTGTAGCTCTTAATCCTGCACCGCCCGCTCCTAGCACTACAACATCATAAGTGTGGTCTACATATTCATAAGAGTTCATTTTATAATCCTTGCAAATACTGACTGATATTTTAGCTGAAATATATCCATACAGCAGAAGATATACCGATTAAGCACATTGACCAGCAAAAAAACATATTTAATTTGAATAAAAATTTTCTTAAATTTAAGTTACTAACATAATCTTCTAAAATTACTTCAAAACCTTGTTCCATGTGTTTAAATGCTACCAAAAAAAATAATATAGAGTTAATCATATAAAAAGGTTTATTATAAATGTACACAACATCAGAATATTTTAGGTTATCAAGATTTAACATAGGATAAAAAAATATCAAAGACAAAGGGATAATTAAAATAGATGATAGTCTTTGCTTATACCATATATCAGTAGCATCTGAAGATTTTTTTAATCCAATAAAAAATAAAAATTTATTTGATAATTTTTGCATATTGTCCTTTAAATAATTAATAAAATAAAAGTGAAAACTGACAAAATTAAAGAACACGCAATTATTATATAAGCAGAGTAATTTATAAAATTATGTTCAAATCCTAATCCTACATCATAAAATAAATGCCTAATACCTGTACAGAAGTGATACCAAAAAGTAAAAACTGAAAAAAAGACCAGAACTTTAAATGGTATCGAAGAAAAAATAAGTTTCATAAACAAAAATTTTTCTTCAGAGATTGCTATACAAAAAACCCAAATAATTGACACTAACAGTGGAAACAATAAAGCAACACCTGTTATCCTATGAAAAATGGATAAAACGGAGGTAAATTGAGGTTTATATATTGTAAGATGAGGAGAAAGTGGCCTATACAACTTTTTTTTATTTTTTAAAAAATTATTATTTTTATAAGACATTTCAAACCTATCTATGAATCGTTGTTCACAATATAAATTTTTAAAAAAAAATTTCAAATAATAATTATTAAGTGATTACATTTGACAATTTAGTTATCACTTAAAATTATTTTGGAATGAGTGCCCAATAATCAAACTTTAAAACTATTGAGTCCTGAGGGATATCAGCATGTTTATTAAATGAATAATCAATATCTTTTTTTGCAACTGTTAAAAGTATTCTAAGAGCACCACAACTGTCATTAATATCTTCAAACTTATCTATAATTTCACTTTTAGCAAAAATTGTATCACCAGCAAATGTTGGATTAACATGTGTTCCGCCGTTAATAGCAGTTATTATTTGTGCATTTTCTAATCCATTAAAACTCAGAGCCCTACCTAAAGAAATTAAATGACCTCCATATATCAATCTTTTTTTATCTTCTCTAATTGTTTTATCAAAATGAACTTTTGAATTATTTTGCCATAATCTAGTAGCCATCATATGTTCCGCCTCTTCAATAGTGACAGCATCTACATGAAAGATATGTTCACCAACATTATAATCATTAAACCTACTTTTACTTCCTGAGAGTTCAAAATTATAATTCGAAAAATTTAAATTACTTAAAATATTAAATGTCTTAGGATCTACAACTAAATCTAAGTCAGGAATTACAGTTTTGGGAGAAGGAGCATTCAAATTATTTTTTTTTACCATAACGCACCTTGTATATTCCAAAACAAGTTTATCATCTTGATTAAAACCAGATGTTTTTACATATACTAAACCCGTTTTACCATTACTATTTTGTTTTAAACCAATAATTTTAGAGTAAGCTCTTAGTGTATCGCCATCATATACAGGATTAAAAAATCTTCCTTGATAATAAGCTAAATTCGCAACAGCATTAAGCGAAATATCTGGAACAGTTTTTCCAAAAATTGTGTGAAAAACAATTAAATCATCATGTGGACTTTTCAAATAGCCACATTGATTTGCAAATAAATCTGAAGAAAAAATAGAATATCTATTTAGATAAAGAGTTTGATACATCACTCTTTCTCCAGAACCTAAAGTTCTAGGGGTAGCATGATTGAACTCCATTCCAATTTTGTAGTCTTCAAAAAAATTTCCCTCTTTTTCTTTTAACATTATTTTACCTAAATTAAATTATTTGCTTGTTTCATTACTTTTTATAACACTATCGAAAGAAATTAATTTTTTTGAAGCCCTAACATGCAAATCTTCAATTATTCGTCCTTTATAGACAGCAACACCGGATCCTTCCTTTGAATTAATTTTAAAACTTTCAATGATTTCATAAGCTTCTTTTATTTCAATTTCCGAAGGAGAAAAAATCTTGTTAGTAATATCAACTTGAGAAGGATGAATAAGTGTCTTCCCATCAAATCCAAAGTTTTTTCCTTGTAAACATTCTTTTTCTAACCCAATTTCGTCTTTGAAATTATTAAATACACCGTCAATTGAAATAATATTAAATGCTTTTGATGTCATAATTACTTTAGAAAGAGCATAAAATAATTCATTTCTTTCTTCAGAACCCTTTAAACCCATAGTTTCTAACAAATCATTGGTACCAACAACAAAAGCTTTTAAACCACATTTATGTTTCGCCAATTCTTCAAGATTTATTATCGATAAAGGTGTTTCTATCATTGCCCAAAAGTTTACATTTGATTTATTAATTTCTACAAAGTTTTCACTTATAAATCTTAGATCATCTTCACTTTCAACCTTAGGCAGTAATATGGAATCAGGATTTAATTCGTAAATTGCTTCCAGATCATCGACTCCCCAAACAGTATTAATACCATTGACTCTTACTACTACATACTTATTTAAAAATTCATTTTTTCTATTTTTCAAAATGTCACATATAGTACTTCTCGCTTGAATTTTTTGTTCAGGCAAAACTGAATCTTCCAGATCAAAAATGATACAATCAACTTTAATCTTTTTGACTTTTTCTATTGCTCTTAAATTAGAACATGGGACATAAAGCACAGATCTGAATAAATTTATAGATGTTGTCAAAAAATTTCCTTATGTTAAAATCCAATTAAATCAATAATTTTTTCAATTTCATTTTATAAAAAAGATACTTAATCATAAGAATTATTTCAAGGAGAATTAATATGAAAAGACCAAAAATTTCTTTAATTGGAGCAGGTCAAATTGGTGGAACATTAGCTCATTTGATAAGCCTTAAAGAACTTGGGGATGTTGTCTTATTTGATATTTCTGAAGGGACTCCTGAAGGAAAAGCTTTGGATATTTCAGAAAGCAATCCAGTTGATGGTCATGACATAATCTTGAAAGGTACTAACCATTACTCTGAAATCAATAATTCAGACGTTTGTATAGTGACTGCCGGTGTGCCAAGGAAACCTGGCATGAGTAGAGATGATTTATTAGGCATAAATCTTAAAGTAATGAAAAGTGTTGGAGAAGGCATAAAATTACATGCCCCAAATGCATTTGTAATTTGCATTACTAACCCTTTAGATGCAATGGTTTGGGTTTTGAGAGAATATTCAGAAATCCCACATAATAAAATTGTTGGTATGGCTGGAGTTTTAGATAGTGCAAGGTTTAGTTTCTTTTTATCAGAAGAATTAAAGGTTTCTTTAAAAGATATTAATACATTTGTTTTAGGTGGACATGGAGACACGATGGTACCGTTAGTTAGATATTCGACAGTTGCCGGGATACCATTGCACGATTTAGTTGAAATGGGTTGGATTTCAAAAGAAAAAATTGAAAATATAGTTCAAAGAACAAGAGATGGTGGAGCCGAAATTGTAAGTTTATTAAAAAATGGAAGCGCTTTCTATGCTCCAGCTGCATCTGCAATTCAAATGGCAGAAGCTTACTTAAAAGATCAGAAACGAGTATTACCCTGTGCTGCATATATAAATGAGAATTATGGATTGAAAGACATTTTCTTGGGCGTTCCAACTATACTCGGATCTAATGGAGTAGAAAAAATTATTGAAATTAAATTAAATGAAAGTGAAAGAAAAGATTTTGAAAAATCTGTATCTTCAGTAAAAGGCTTAATAGATGCATGCAAAAAAATTGACTCATCATTAGTGTAAATTTAAAAAAACTTTAAAAAATAGATATTTGTGATCACTTGATTTTTTTTGTAATCACAAAAGCAAAAAAAACATATTTTTTCATCTTTTTTTCGAAAGATAATTTGTTTATTAAATTTTTTTAGTATTAATATTTATGCATTATAACTTCAAGGCTTAGTAATGAATATTCATGAATATCAAGCAAAATCAATTTTAAAAAAATATAATATTCCTGTTTCAAATGGTGTAATAATTCACGAAAAAGATAACCCTTTAGATATCTTCAAAAATAGTCCTGATAATAGTTGGGTGGTGAAAGCTCAAATTCATGCTGGTGGAAGAGGTAAAGGGAAATTTAAAGAAAATGAAGCTGGTAGCCTTGGAGGTGTTCGTTTTGCCAAAAATAATAATCAAGCCTTAAATGAAGCAAAAAAAATGCTTGGAAACACTCTAATAACAAAACAGACTGGAAAAGCAGGAAAAAAAGTAAGTACTGTTTACTTAGAAAGAGCTTCTCAAATTAAAAAAGAATTTTATTTAGCCTTTTTAATAGATAGAGAAAAATCATGCTTATCAATTATATGTTCAAAAGAAGGAGGAATGGATATTGAAGAATTAGCATCCAAATCTCCAGAAAAAATAAAAAAAACTCTTATAGATCCTTCTTCAGGAATTTCTAGTTTTCATGGACGTGAAATTGCATTTTTTTTAGAATTAAAAGGTAATTCAGTAAAAGAGTGCGAATTTTTAATAAAAAATTTATATCAATTATTTTATGATAAAGATTGTGAAATGATAGAAATTAACCCACTTATCATAGATAATGATGGGAAACTTACATGTCTTGATTGTAAAATGAGTTTTGATGGAAATGCATTATTTAAACATAATGATATATCTTCTTTAAGAGATGAAACTGAAGAAGATCCAAAAGAACTATTAGCTTCAAAATTTGATCTTAATTATATTTCTCTTGATGGAGAAATAGGGTGTATGGTTAATGGAGCAGGTTTGGCAATGGCAACAATGGATATAATAAAACTTTTTGGGTCTGAACCTGCAAACTTTTTAGATGTTGGTGGGGGAGCTACAAAAGAAAAAGTAAAAGAGGCATTCAAAATTATAATTTCTGATAAGAAAGTCAAAGGAATTTTGATAAATATTTTCGGAGGTATAATGAGATGCGACATTATTGCTGAAGGAGTAATTTCAGCTGTTCAGGAAGTCAATGTGCAAGTGCCTCTAGTTGTTAGATTAGAAGGAACAAATGTTGATATAGGTAAGAAACTTCTCGATGAAAGTCCATTTAATATTATTTCAGCAGAAAATTTAAATGATGCTGCCTTAAAAATTGTGGAGGCTATTAAAAGTTAATGTCAATTTTGATAAACAAAAATACTAGAGTGATTTGTCAAGGAATTACTGGTAGTCAAGGTACATTTCATTCTGAACAAGCCATTAATTACGGTACAAATATGGTTGGTGGTGTTACTCCAGGAAAAGGTGGAGAAAACCATATTAATTTACCTATTTTTAACACTGTTAAAGAAGCAAAAATTAAAACTAATGCTAATGCTTCTGTTATTTATGTGCCTCCTAGATTTGCTTCAGATGCAATTTTGGAAGCAATAGATGCAAAAATTGAATTAATTGTTTGTATCACTGAGGGAATACCTATTATTGACATGATAAAAGTTAAGAGTACTTTATCTAAATCAAACTCAATATTGATAGGACCAAACTGCCCTGGTATCATTACTCCTAGTGAATGTAAAATTGGTATCATGCCTGGACATATACATAAAAAAGGAACTGTAGGAATTGTTTCGAGGTCAGGAACATTAACATATGAAGCAGTTTCTCAAACTACCAATGTTGGCTTAGGACAATCAACTTGTGTTGGTATAGGTGGAGACCCTATCAAAGGAACAGATTTTATTGATATTTTAAGACTATTTCTAAAAGATGAAAAAACAGAATCAATTATAATGATCGGAGAAATTGGTGGAACTTCAGAAGAAGAAGCTGCTGATTTTATTAAAAAAGAAGCTTTAAGAGGATATAAAAAGCCAATTGCAGGTTTTATTGCTGGTCAAACTGCTCCCAAAGGTAGAAAAATGGGACATGCTGGAGCTATCATTTCTTCAGGGTCAGGAGATGCAGAAAGTAAAATATCATCTATGGAAAGTGCAAATATTGAGATAGCAAAAAGTCCTGCTGATCTCGGTAAAGCAATAATGAAGGCAATAGAAAATTTTAAAAGATAAAAATTTTTAATGTTTGGTGTTAAATGAAAGAAAATAGAGATAGTAAAAACTGGGAAAGTTTTTTGAATAGCTATAATTTGAATTATATCGAAAAAAATCAAAAAAAAATCCTTGATAGTAAAGAAAATGTTCCTTCAAATATTAGAAGTTTTCTTAATGATTTAAAATGTGATGATGGCAAGAGTAATTCTCCTTCATGGGCAAGAAATGACTGGCCTATATTTAGTGATTTAGAAGGAGAAAAATTTTTTGAAGGAGAAACATATGAAAATATTGAAAAAAATTTAACTAATAAAATTAAAGAAAAAGCAAAAATAAATCATATAGATGTATCAAAGGAAAACCTTAAAAGAGCAGTTTTAGATAGCTTGAGAGCGTTAATGTTAATAAGAGCATATCGCATAAGAGGGCATTTGGCAGCTGAATTAGATCCATTAAAGATAATTAATGATAATATCCTCCCTGAATTAAATCCGATTAATTATGGTTTCAAAGAAGAAGATTTAAACAGAAAAATCTTCATTGATAACGTTTTGGGTTTAGAAACAGCTTCTATGAGTGAAATAGTAAACATTTTAAAAAGGACATATTGTGGAACTTTTGCTTTACAATTTATGCATATTTCTGATCCTGTTCAATCAGCCTGGTTAAAAGAAAGAATAGAAGGATTAGGTAAAGAAATAACTTTTACCAAAGAAGGAAAAAAAGCCATTCTTCTAAAACTAATTGAGGCAGAAGGTTTTGAAAAATTTCTTCATGTCAAATATACTGGAACAAAACGATTTGGGCTTGATGGTGGAGAGTCTTTAATTCCTGCTATGGAACAAATAATAAAAAGAGGTGGTAGCTTAGATGTTGAAGATATAATTATTGGAATGCCTCACAGAGGTAGATTATCTATCTTGGCGAATGTAATGGGAAAACCATTCAGAGCAATATTTAATGAATTCAAAGGAGGAAGTTATAAACCTGAAGATGTAGATGGTTCAGGAGATGTGAAGTATCATTTAGGAACATCATCTGATAGGGTTTTTGATCAAAATAAAGTTCATTTATCTCTAACTGCTAATCCATCTCACCTTGAAGCTGTAAATCCAGTTGTTTTAGGAAAAGTAAGAGCTAAGCAACAACAAAAAAATGATGAAGAAAGAACTAAAGTACTTCCGGTACTGTTACATGGTGATGCAGCATTTGCTGGACAGGGAGTTGTCGCTGAATGCTTTGGGTTATCTGGTTTAAAGGGTCATAAAACAGGCGGAACAATTCATATTATTGTTAATAACCAAATTGGGTTCACCACAAATCCGTTAAACTCCAGATCTTCACCATATCCAACAGATATTGCTTTAATGGTTGAAGCTCCTATATTCCATGTTAATGGGGATGATCCGGAAGCAGTTGTTCACGCTGCGAAAGTAGCTACAGAATTTCGACAGAAGTTTCATAAAGACGTTGTTTTGGACGTTTTTTGTTATAGAAGGTTTGGTCATAATGAAGGCGACGAACCTATGTTTACTCAACCAAAAATGTATTCCAAAATTAAAAATCACGAAACAACATTGCAAATTTATGCAAAAAAACTAATCAACGACGGATTGATTACAGATAGTGAAGTAAAAGATTACAAAGAAAAGTTTCAAGATTTTCTTTCAAATGAATTTAATTCAGCTGAGTCTTTTCGTCCTAACAAAGCAGACTGGTTAGACGGTAGATGGTCAGGATTAGAAAAGAATAAAGGTACATATCAAAGAGGAAAAACAGCAATAAAAGCAAGTGATTACAAACTCATAGGGGAAAAGATCACTTATGTACCAAAAAATTTAAAACTCCATAAAACAGTGACAAGACTTATGGAAAACAAAAAAAATATGATAAAATCGGGAAAAAATATAGACTGGTCTACTGCTGAAGCTTTAGCTTTTGGATCACTATTATTGGAAGGTTTTCCTGTTAGACTATCAGGACAAGATTGTACTAGAGGAACATTTAGCCAAAGACACAGTGCTTTAGTTGATCAAGAAAATGAAGAAAAGTTTTATCCTCTTAATAATATTTCAAAAAAACAAGCTTCTTACGAAGTTATAGATTCTATGCTTTCCGAATACGCTGTGCTCGGTTATGAATATGGATACACATTAGCAGAACCTAATGCTTTAACAATTTGGGAAGCTCAATTTGGAGACTTTGCTAATGGTGCTCAAATTATGATTGATCAATTTATTTCTTCTGGAGAAAAAAAGTGGTTGAGAATGTCTGGTTTGGTAATGCTTCTTCCACATGGTTATGAAGGACAAGGTCCTGAACACAGTTCAGCAAGATTAGAAAGATTTTTACAATTATCTGCCGAAGAAAATTGGATTGTTGCAAATTGTTCAACACCAGCAAATTATTTTCATATTTTGAGAAGACAAATTCACAGAAAATTTCGAAAACCTTTAGTTCTTATGACACCTAAATCATTATTGAGACATAGATTAGCAGTAAGCGAAAAAAAAGAATTTCTTAATAGTTCAAGTTTTCATAGAATTTTAAAAGATGATAATGAAACAAGTAATTATTTATTAGCAGATGATTATAAAATTAAAAAAGTAATTATTTGTTCTGGAAAAGTTTATTATGATTTATTAGAAAAAAGGAATAATGAAAAAATTAAAAATATATACATATTAAGATTAGAGCAATTTTATCCTTTTCCAGCAAGACCTCTTAAAAATGAACTTAGTCGATTTCCCAATGCTGAAATTATTTGGTGTCAAGAAGAACCAAAAAATCAAGGAGCCTGGTTTTTCATCGAACCTAACATCGAATGGGTACTTAGCAAGATAAATGGAAAAAATAAGAGAGCAAATTATGTAGGAAGGTCATCTGCTGCTTCTCCAGCAACGGGTTTGGCAAAAGAGCATAAAAAACAACAGTTTAATCTAATTAATGAAGCCTTAGAATTGTGAGAATAATATGAAGGAAATTAAAGTACCAACTTTAGGTGAAAGCGTTACAGAAGCAACGGTTGCAACTTGGTTCAAAAAAGTCGGGGAAATTGTAAAGATTGATGAAATGATATGTGAATTAGAAACAGACAAGGTTACAATTGAAATTCCCAGCATAACTTCGGGAAGATTAACAGATATAAGATCTCCTGAGGGAACTACAGTAGGCATAAATGAAATTTTAGCTGTTATTGATGAGAAGGATTATGAAGATTTAGGTAAAGCCAATAAAAAATTTACCAATGATAAAATTGAGGAAAATTTAACAAATATCGATCGTAGCTATGTAGAGGAATCACCATCTGCCAAAAAACTTATGAGAGAAAATGATTTAAAAAATGAACAAATAATTGGTTCAGGAAAAGATGGAAGAATAATGAAGGAAGATGTCATAAAAGTATTGAAAGAAGAATCAGAAATTCAAAAATCACCTTATCCTGATACTCAAAACGAAGAAAGAATTAAAATGTCTAGAATGAGGCAAACAATTGCCACTAGACTGAAAACTGCTCAAAATACTGCAGCTATGCTTACTACTTATAATGAAGTCGATATGACTGAAATTATAAATATTAGAAATAAATTCAAAATTGAATTTGAAAAAAAATATAAAATTAAACTCGGTTTTATGTCTTTTTTTATAAAAGCTTGTTGTCATGCATTATTAGAGATACCTGAAGTAAACTCTGAAATAGACAATGATTACATTATATACAAAAATTATGTAAATATGAGTGTAGCTATAGGGACACCTTCTGGTCTTGTAGCGCCAGTAATCAAAAACGCTCATAAGTTAGATTTCTTTGAAATTGAGAAACAACTTTATGATTTTAGTATATTGGCAAGAGAGGGAAATTTAAAAATTAGTGATATGAAAGATGGAACTTTTACCATTTCTAATGGTGGAATTTATGGATCTCTGATGTCATCTCCAATATTAAATCCACCTCAATCAGGCATTCTTGGTATGCACAAAATTCAAAATAGACCGGTTGCAATTAATAATGAAATAAAAATTAGACCCATGATGTACTTAGCTTTGAGTTATGATCATAGAATAGTTGATGGAAAAGGTGCTGTTACTTTTTTAATTCGAGTTAAAGAAAATCTTGAAGAACCAAACAGAATTTTGATTAATTTATAAAATATTTTGAAAGGAAAAATTGTGAAAACTTATGATGTTATTGTAATTGGCGGTGGTCCAGGTGGTTATGTTTGCGCAATTAAAGCATCTCAATTGGGAAAAAAAGTGCTTTGTATTGAAGGTAAAGGAAAACTTGGTGGTACATGTTTAAACGTAGGGTGTATTCCTTCGAAAGCCCTTCTCCATGCTTCTGAGTTATTTCATGAAACTAAAAAAAACTTTGGTCTGATGGGAATAATAGCAAATGACACTTCTGTAGATTGGGAAAAAATGTTAGATTATAAAAACAAAATGATAACTCAAAATACTCAGGGCATTGAATACTTATTTAAAAAAAATAATATTGATTACAAAATAGGTTGGGCTTCTTTTATTGATAATAAAAAAATATTAGTTGATAACGAAGAATTTGAAGGGAAAAATATTGTAATTGCTACAGGTTCTATACCTTCAAAACTCCCAAATGTTGAAATTAACCAAAAAACAATTATAGACTCTACAGGAGCGTTGGAATTAGAAAAAATACCCGAAACTATGACTATTGTGGGAGGAGGAATAATAGGCCTTGAAATGGCTACAATCTTTTCGAGATTAGAAACAAAAGTAACTATTATTGAATATCTTGATCACATCGCCACCGGAATGGATTTAGAAGTATCAAAAGAATTTTATAAAATACTCAGACGACAAAAAATTAAATTCCTCCTAAATTCTTCTGTGAAAAACATCCTAGACAATGATAAAAGTGTGAAAGTAGAATACCAAAATAAAGACAACAGTGAGATAAACTCAATAGATTCTGATATTGTCTTAATTGCTACGGGGAGAAAACCGTTTACAAAAAATTTAGATTTGGAAAAAGCTGGAATAAGTTGCAATCAAAAAGGCCAAATTAAAGTAAATCAGGATTTACAAACAGATGTTAAAAATATTTATGCAATTGGAGATGTTATTGATGGACCAATGTTAGCTCACAAAGCTGAAGATGAAGGTATTTCAGTGGCAGAAAGAATATGCGGTCAAAAAGGACATGTAAATTATAATTTGATACCTTCAGTAATTTATACATCTCCAGAAGTTTCTTCTGTTGGAAAAACTGAGGAGCAATTGAAAAATGAAAATATTTCTTACAAAGTTGGTAAATTTCCTTTCATGGGAAACGGAAGAGCAAAAGTTCACTTTTCTGCGGATGGTTTTGTGAAATTATTAACTGACCAGAAAACAAATAAAATATTAGGTGCACATATTGTAGGTCCATCTGCTGGAGACCTTATTCATGAGATATGCGTAGCTATGGAATTTGGTGCAAATGCAGAAGATTTAGCAAGAACATGTCATGCTCATCCCACTGTATCAGAAGCTGTCAGGGAAGCTGCCTTGGAATGCTGTGATGGAGCAATACATTTTTAACCTAAAATCATATTTAAACCACTTAAAACATCTGTTCTAATACTTAATCTCAAACCTGAGTCATCTCTTGATTGCAAGGCAGATAATATTTTTTTATGATTAAAAGTGTTTTTATTTTGAATTTCTTTATCATAAAGACGTCTGGTAATGGGCCCTAACTGTAACCATACATTCTCCAAAGAAGCTAAGATTGCTGGTGATTGAGCCCTTAGATAAAGAGTTTTATGAAACTCAATATTTCTTTGTAAATAGCCAATTGAATCTTTTTTCAAAATTAATTTATCAATTAAATCATTTATTATTGTTAATCTTTCAATTAGAGCATTATGAACTCTTGGTAAGGCTCTAGAAGATAGCTCAGGTTCTAATAATGAACGTAACACAAAAAGTTCTTCAATTCTTTCATTATTAAGTTCAGGTACTGATATTCTACCAGAGGATGATAAAAGTATAGCTCCCTCAGCATTAAGCCTTCGAACTGACTCTCTTACAGGAGTCATAGAAACTTTGAATAAGGCCGAAATTCCTCTTAAAGTTAGGCTTTCACCAGGTCTTACATGACCTATCATTATTTGCCACCTAAGAGCTCTATAAACTGCTTCATGTACAGATAATGTATTATCAAGTTCAATCATTTTTATCCTAACTTTAAAAACTTTATATAAAGTAAAAAATTTATTGATTTTTGCAAATAATAATTTATTAGGGTAATGTGTTCAATGTTAGAATTATTTTTAATATAAAAAGTTGTTAAATAATTTTTTAAATTTATTAATTTTAATATTGTAAAATAATAATATTCAAATGAATAATAAGGCAAATATTTAAAGGAGAATTAATGTCTAAAGAAGAATGGGGTAAAAAACGTGTATGCCCGACAACTGATAAACGATTCTATGACCTGAATAGAGACCCTATTATTAGTCCTTATACAGGTAAAGTAGTTGAACTAGATACAAATAAAAAATCTACCAAAGAAAATGACATTTCTAAACCTCTAAAACAAGTAGATATTGATCCAATTTCAAATGAAGAAGATTTGGCAAGTGAAAGTATAATTTTAGACGAAGATGCATCAGATATTGAACTTGATGATGACATTCTTAATAATGATGATGACATTCTGGATAATGATGATGACAATTCTGTTTCTTTAGATGATATTGCTGATGTTCCCGCAGGAAATGATGATGATTAAAAAAATTTTTTATTTGGGGCCATAGCTCAGCTGGGAGAGCGTTTGCGTGGCACGCAAAAGGTCAGGGGTTCGATCCCCCTTGGCTCCACCATTTATAAGATTTATCTATGTATAAAAAAATGTTTAGTGTAAAATCAAACAAATTAATACTATGTTTAGAACTAACGTTGTTATAATGCCCTGTAATAAAAATACAAAAGCTAGATACTGAAGACGGTAAATATTATACAAGCTTTATTTAATTGAAGAGTTTTAAATGCATTTCAATATTAAGAAAATTTTAACGATAATATGGTAAATTTCAATTATCTTAATTATTTTAATTAGTTTAAATAAATATACTCAAATATTAACTATACTCAAGTCTTTCGATATTTAAATTTCTTAAAAAAACAGTAGAAATGTGATGAAACTTACAATAGAACAAGCATTAAAAAAGGGTGTTGAAGCTCATAAATCAGGTAAGCTTAAGAAAGCTAATATATATTATAAAAAAATAATTAAGTTACAACCAAATCATCCTGATGCCAATCATAATAAAGGTGTATTATCTGTTGGGCTGGGTGAAGTTCAAGAAGCACTACCATTCTTTAAAAAAGCATTAGAAGCCAACCCAAGCATTGCTCAATTCTGGCTTAGTTATATAAGCGCTTTGATTAAATTAAGTCGTATATCTGATGCTAAAGCAGTATTTGAACAAGCAAAGAGTAAGGGTGCAAAAGGTGATGGATTTGATAAAATCAAAAAACATTTTTTTGAGTTAGAAAAAGGAAAAGAAGTTAAAGCTGCTTATAAAAAGTCATCAGAGCCACCGAAGGATCAGCTGCAAAATCTGATTAATAAATATACTCAAGGTAATTTTCAAGAAGCTCTTGACCAAAGTTTGAAATTACTAAAAGAGTTTCCTAACTCCTTCAATCTATACAATATTATTGCTACAGTGAATAAAGAGTTAAAAAAATTAGACGAAGCAATAGAAGCCTACTACAAAGCTATCTCAATCAAACCTGATTATGCTGATGCCTATTACAACTTGGGTAATGCTCTGAAAGATCAAGATAAATTACAAAAAGCTATTGAAGCCTTTAGAAAAGCAATCTTAATTAAGCCTGATTATGCTGAAGCGTATAGTAATATGGGCAATGCACTCAAAGATCAAGGCAACCTGGATAAAGCAATTAAAGCTTATAAAAATGCTCTTTCAATCAAACCTAACTTTGCTAACGCCTTTAATAATATGGGAATTGCACTCAAAGATAAAGGTAACCAGGAAGAGGCCATAAAAGCTTTCAATGATGCTCTCTCAATCAAACCTAATTTTTTTGCTGCTTATTACAACCTAGGCATTGCTCTTCAAGACCAAGGGAAACTATATGAAGCCATAAAGATTTATAAGAAAGTTCTTTCACTCAATCCAGATTATCCACAAACTTATTACAACATGGGAATTGTTCTTCAAAAACAAGATAAGAATTACGAAGCCATAAATGCTTACAATAGAGCTATCTCACTAAAACCTGATTATGCTGAGGCATATAATAACATGGGAATTGTTTTTCAAAAACAAGGTAACTTGGATAGAGCAATTAAAGCCTACAAAAATGCTCTTTCAATTAAACCTAACTTTGCTAACGCCTTTAATAATATGGGAATTGCACTCAAAGATAAAGGTAACCAGGAAGAAGCCATAAAAGCTTTTAATGATGCTCTCTCAATCAAACCTGATTATGCTGAAGCCTATAACAACATAGGTATTGCTCTAACAGGCTTCATATTTAAAAAACCAAATAGGGATATTCAAAATACCATCAGTTTATTGCTTGATAAAAAATTGTATGTTCGACCTAAGGATATTACTGATGCAGCCATCAGCCTTTTAAAGCTCGAATCAAGTCTCCAGAAACAGTTAAAGCTTGTTGGTAGTAATAATGTGATTCAAAATCCTTTGGATATAATATCAGACTTAGATGAGCTTTCCTTGTTAAGGAAACTAATGGGTAGTTGTCCACTTCCAGATTTAGAACTAGAGAAACTTTTCAAACAACTTAGGGCTAGTATCCTTGAAAACATTTCATCCTTCAAAGAAGAGACACCTAAATTACTAAGATTTCAATCAGCCCTAGCACTTCAATGCTTCAATAATGAATACATCTATAGCCAAAGTAAAAATGAAGAAAAAGCAATTAACTCTTTAGATAAAAAAATAAGAAAATTACTATCTAATAATAAACAACCAAGTCCATCGGAAATTTTAATACTAGCATCTTACAAGGCACTTTATAAGTATGACTGGTGTAAGTCATTGATTATCAATAATCAAATTCAAAAAGTATTTACTCGCACGGTTGAAGAACCAAATCAAGAAGAAGAAATAAAACTGAATATCCCTACTCTTAAAAAAATCAGTAATAAAATATCATCAAAAGTAAGAAAACAATACGAAGACAATCCTTATCCAAGATGGGTGAACTTGAGTTTAAAGTTAGAATCTGTAACTATTTCAGAAGTAGTTGATGAATTACAAATAAAACTCCATTTTGAAAAAATTAAAGAAGCTAAAAATCCAGATATCTTAATCGCTGGTTGTGGTACAGGACAGCATTCAATTACTACTGCAGCAAGGTTTAAATCTTCAAAAGTTTTAGCAATCGATCTTAGCCTTTCAAGTTTGGCTTATGCAAAACGCAAAACTGAAGAACTTACTATTGATAACATAGAATATTTACAAGCTGATATCTTAGACTTAGGCAAGTTAAACAAAAAATTTGACATAATAGAAAGTGTAGGTGTTTTGCATCATATGGATAACCCGTTGAAAGGGTGGAAAGCTCTTACAAATTGCCTGAAGCCAGGTGGCTTAATGAAAATTGGTTTGTACAGTGAAATAGCCAGACAGGATATTGTAAAAATTAAAGAAGAGATAAGTCAATTAGGTATTCAATCAATCAGCATAGAAATGAAATCTTTTCGAGATATAATAGTTAAATCAGATAAAAAACATCATAAATTAATGACAAATTTTAGTGATTTTTATAATTTGAGTGAACTAAAAGATCTTCTCTTCCATGTACAAGAACACAGGTTCACTATTCCATTATTAAAAGATAATCTAAATAAGTTAGGACTAAAGTTCTGTGGTTTTGAATCAAGCATAATAGTTTCACAATTTAGGCTAACCAATAAACACAAAGAAGATCTTTTTGATTTGGATAAATGGCAAACATTTGAAGAGGCTAATCAAAAAGCGTTTACTGGAATGTATCAATTCTGGTGCCAGAAAGAGCTTTAACTTTTTAATATGAGATGCCACCTTATATTAATATGAACACTAAAATGACACACAGATAGGTATACAAATAAAAACATATAGATGCTATAATTTTTTAAATTGAAGATTTCCATATCAGAATATATTTTTCTATTTTAACAATTGTGAATATTCTGCTCTAAAACGGATCCTTCTGATATGCTCAAAAAGTAAACTAATCATACTTTTTTTAAAATCCATTTCATTTTTTAAACTAATAGAAAAAGTTTTTAAAATTATATGATTTAAAATCTTTTGCAAATGAAATATAAAGATTTTAGATTATATAATTAAATATTTTCTTTTTTTTAATAAGTTAATTTTAATATTTTCTAAAATTTAACTTTAATTATATTTATATGAAGAAAATGATCTTTATTTTTTAAATAGTGTATGTTATAACATAACACTTAGAGATTTTTATACATTTTCTCCAACATTTTTTCAAAATTTATTTAAAAGGTACTTTAATATGCTAATAAAAATATTCAAATATATCTCTTTAATCTTAATATCTTATAATTTATTCGTTGGTAGAGCTACTGCTGGCAAAATAAATGTTGTAACAGATATATCACCAATTTATTCGTTAGTTGCATCTGTAATGGAAGGAATAGATGAACCTAAACTCATCATTACACATGGAGTTTCTCCACATCATCATTCATTGAAGCCTTCTGAAGCATCTTCATTATATGATGCAGATTTAATTTTTTATTTAGAAGGGCTTAGTCCAAGTTTTATAAAAGCACTTGGAAATGCAAAAAAAAATGCAAGAAAAATTAATTTATCCAAATCAAAAGATTTAACTTTGCTTTCATATAGAAAAGGAGCTTTTTTTGAAGAGGATGAACATGACCATCACGGGCATCAAGATGAACATGACCATGAAAAACATCATGAGGACGAACATGACCATGAAAAACATCATGAGGATGAACATGACCATGAAAAACATCATGAGGAC
>MDTG01046001.1_pt1 | contig 26148 bp, 22 predicted proteins | sample 811421 | NCBI WGS metagenome assembly MDTG01 (sample SAMN05326645, study PRJNA326480) | marine metagenome | isolation source: seawater | place: Pacific Ocean: South East | collected 2011
GTCTGGAAAGTTCGGTCGCGGTTTTCGTCGATGGAGTCTATCGCTCTCGTTCGGGAAGCGCCCTGAGCGAGATCGGCCCTATCGACAGGATCGAGATCCTTCGCGGTCCCCAAGGTACTTTGGGTGGGCGGAACTCATCGGCAGGCCTGATCAATATCCACACCGCACCGCCCGAGTTCGATTTCAGCGCGTATGGGGCCTTCACTTATGGCAACTATGATGCGATCCGCGTCGAAGGCGGCATAAACGCTCCGCTTGGCGACAGAGTAGCTGCGCGCGTTGACGGCGTGTATTTTGAGCGCGACGGCTTCTACAACGATATTACCAATCGTGGGACGATCAACAATCGCGATCGTTATCTGGTCCGCGGTCAGCTCCTGTTCGAACCTAACGACGACCTGTCCATTCGCCTTGTCGGGGATTATTCCAAAAAGGACGAAGCGTGCTGTGCCGCGACGTTCGTCCAGCCCGAGTTTGCTCCGCTTGCACGGATCAGCGCTGGATTTGATCCCTTTACGAGGCCATCGGATGGGGCCGCCCTGACGAGTACCGCAAATCCGATCGTTCCCGTGTTGCTTGCGCTTGGGCAGGATCCGCGTGCCCTCACCCAGGATACATTCAACCGCGACCTGTACCCTACGCCGGGCAGAAGCTATGAAGGCGAAACCGAAGACTACGGTATTTCGGCTGAGATCAATTGGGATTTCGGGAACGTCACGTTGACGTCTATCACGGGCTACCGTGAATATGCCAACAGCCAGGGATCTGACACCGATTACACTACTGTCGATATTCTCTACCGCGCTCCGACCGAGAATGCTCTTGCTCGAGACTTTGAAACATTCACTCAGGAACTGCGCCTTACCGGTGAGGCCTTCGATGGCAAACTGGATTGGTTGATCGGCGCGTATTACGCCAATGAAGAACTGCAGGTGCGTGATAATCTGCGGTTCGGCACCCAGTACGGCAATTTCGTAGCGTGCCGCATTGCGATCGCGATCAATCCGGCTTTGGTCAATCCGGGGGCTTCCAATTGCCTGGGTGCCAACGTGGCGGCATTGGACGGTACGCTGACCGGAAGCCCGGCATTCGGCGCTGCAACCCCGGCGATCCTCGCAGGTATCAACAACCTTGCAAGCATCAGCGATTTGGGAACGGTCAGCGAGGTCTACAATCAGACGAGTGAGAACTTCGCGTTCTTCACGCATAATATCTTTGCGATCACGGATACGCTCGATTTGACGCTGGGGCTTCGTTATACGAACGAAACCAAGGACTTCGACGCAACTTTCCGCAACGACAACACGGTTTGTCCGACAAACCGCAATCTGCTCGGAGGCTTTCTGGGTGTTCCGACTTTGGCACCTCTGGCCGGTGGTATCATCAGCCTTTCCTGCCAAGGCAATTCGACATCGGAGCTCGATGGAGTTTCTCTCGAAGACTCGCGCGAAGAAGAGGAGTTTACCGGCACGGCTATCCTGAGCTGGAAGCCAACTCCCGATCTGCTAGTCTACGGTTCGTATTCACGCGGCTACAAGGCGGGCGGTTTCAACCTCGACAGGTCTGCACTGTCAAATCCGCTTGCGTTCGATCCGGCCAATATCTCGGCAGCCGCGCTGCAGTTCGATGAAGAAACAGTCGATGCATATGAGATCGGCCTCAAATACTCGACACGCGAGTTCGGGGTTAGCATTGCAGGCTTCCGGCAAGAGTTCAGTAACTTCCAGTTGAACACGTTCAATGGGGCGTTCTACATTGTGCAGACGGTCAATAGTTGCGATAGCGATCTCGGCGGGGCCGACAGAGACGCAAGCGCGACAACCGGTGCATGCTCTTCCGATGAAGTTGCACCAGGTGTGATCGCTCAAGGTGTCGAGATCGAAACCTATCTACGGCCCGCTCGTGATTTGGATATTACCCTTGGCGTCACCTATTCTGATACGAGCTTTGAAGACAATCTTATCGGGGACGATACCGGGGCACCGCTCGACCCCGCACTACGCTTGCTGCCAGGCGACAACCTGTCGAATGCACCAGAGATCGTGGCAACATCGTCGCTTACGTGGACGCCGCCAATCGGCGACAGTGGGCTCGAAGGCCTGGTCTTCGTGAACGCTCGTATGGCTGGTGATTACAACACCGGTTCCGACCTGATCTTCGGCAAGGAACAGGACAGCTTCGTCGTAGTGAACGGGCGTGTGGGTCTAACCAATATTGCGGATCGCTTCGCGATCGAGGGATGGGTCAATAATTTGTTTGACGTTGGGTATACGCAGGTGGCCTTCAACACGCCTTTCGTGGCTCCGCAACAAACGTTCTCCGCTTTTCTTGCGGAACCGCGGACTTACGGCATCACCGTGCGCGGCAAGTTTTGAACTTACTCGCTAATTGCAAGAGGGTTCGGCGCTTCGCTGTGTCGAGCCCTCTTTTTCGAACTTTTATTTGCTCACGACTAGGTGGCGTCCGAACAAAAGTTCCGTGTGCTCAATATCGTCGATGATGTGATAGGGAGAGGCCGGCAGCGGTGTTCGCTGCATGAATCCCTCTTTGCAGGGACTGACGTGACCCCCAGCTTTCGCCCAGCTGGGATTAGGGCCTAGTAGCGGCATTGTTGCGCATGAGCGCGGCTGAAGCAATGGGCTGGGTAGCGGTGCCCGTAGGGCGTAGCGAGGCAGGCCATTGGTTATTCAGTCGGGCGGCGAACGCCGCCGAGCTTGCGTAGCCGAGGGCTGAGTGTGGTCGCTCCCGAATGTAATCTTCAACCCCAACCCGAGATCTCGACGTGGCATGCGCGAGGCTGAGGAACAGCGTTTCGTTGAGCAGCTCGTCGCGCATGCGGCCGTTTGAGTAGCCCCTAGTTTTCTAGACGCCTTCGGCTTTCAAAATCTGCTGCCGTTCGAACTCGACGGGTGACAGCATCCCGTTCCTGACATGTTTGCGCACCGGGTTGTAGAACATCTCGATGTAATCGAACACGTCCTGCCGGGCTTCCTCGCGAGTTTTGTAGGTACGGCGCCGGATGCGCTCACGCTTGAGCGAGGAGAAGAAGCTCTCGGCCACGGCATTATCGTGGCAGTTGCCCCGTCGGCTCATCGAGTGCTCAAGATTGTGAGCCCGGATGAAGGCGGCCCAGTCTATGCTGGTGAACTGCGAGCCTTGGTCCGAGTGGATCAGCACCCGTTGCTTCGGTTTACGCCGCCATACCGCCATGTGCAGTGCCTGCAGCACCACATCGGTGGTCTGGCGGCTTTGGATCGACCAACCCACCACACGGCGGGAGTACAGGTCGATCACCACTGCCAGATAGGCAAAGCCTGCCAGGGTGCGGATGTAGGTGATGTCTGTTACCCAGACCCGGTCCGGCGCAGCCACGTCGAACTGGCGATCCAGAGTGTTGTCGACCACCAGGGACGGCTTGCCACCATGGCTGCCCGGCCTGCGCTTGTAGCCGATCTGTGCCTTGATGCCCGCCAGCCTGGTCAACCGGGCAACGCGGTTCGCGCAGCAGGTCTCGCCGTGATCAAGCAGGTCATCGTGCAGCTTGCGGTAGCCATAGACCTTGCCGCTGTCGTTCCACGCTTGCCGCAGCAGCTCCGTCTGCCGGGCATCTTCCCGGGCCCGCTGGCTCAGCGGGCTCTTCTGCCAAGCATAGTAGCCACTCGGCTGCACAGCGAGGCACCGGCACATTGCCCGCACGCCGAAACGATCGCGATGCTCGGCAATGAACGCGTACCTCACTTTGCATCTCGGGCGAAGTACGCGGTGGCTTTTTTAGGATGTCGCGCTCCTCCGTCACCCGGGCCAACTCGCGCTTCAACTGGCGGATCTCGGCATCCTTGCTCGCATCGCTAGACACTTGCCTGCCCAGCTGTCGCTTCCACGCATACAGCGAGTGCTGGCTGACACCGAGCCGCTGCGAAACCTCGGCTACCGGATATCCACGCTCGGTGATCTGGGCCACCGCATCGCGCTTGAACTCATCACTGAAGTTGGGCTTCCCCATCGTCGCCTCCTGTCCTCAAAATTAGGATAGAAGGCGTCCAGAAATCTAGGGGCTACTCATCCACCGCGGATTCGGCAGAGCCAGGACCGGTGCTGGCGCTCTGGTTCGCATAGCCCGCTTGCGGCCGCGTCGCCACCTGACTGCTAGTCTCTCTTACTGATATAGGCGCTGGGTCTTCTTCCGGTTGATCATGATCCCCTCCCGACGCAGCAGGAAATGCAGGCGGCGGCAGCCGAACCAGCGACGCTGGTTGGCCAGTTCGCGCAGCTTTTCGCGAAGCTCAGCGTCAACGTCCCGCGTGGAACGGTACCGCACACCCTTGCGATCGGTATCGATGACCCGGCACGCCCGCCGCTCGCTCATCCCATGGCAGTCCCGGAGATGAGCCACAGCTTCGCGCTTCGCGCCCGGCGGCAGAATTTTTTGCCAGGAGATCCTTCAGCGCCGCTTTGTCCAGCATTGCATCGGCCAGCAGACGCTTCAACCTCGCGTTGTCGCTTTCGAGTTCCTTCAGCCGCCGAGCCTCCGAAACCTCGAGCCCGCCATACTTCGACTTCCAGTTGTAGATCGTCGCTTCCGCTATACCATATCGACGGGCCAAATAGGCGGTCTTCGCTCCAGCTTCGGCCTCCTTAAGCAAGCCAATGATCTGCTTTTCGGTGAACCTCAGTCACTTCGTCTCGTCCGTCCTTCCAACAGGGCCGGTCTCTCGTCCAGATCGGAGGAAAATCAGGGGGCCACATCACACTCGGCCACAGCCTCACAGCTTCACTCAATGCAGGCGTTTCGTCCAACGTTTGCATTGCCTTACGATGGCACCCCTCATTTCGCGCGGACTACTGCGAAGCTTCAGATCGTTGTTTCAAACGCCAGCGAAATGGCAAGCCCTCGTAAGACATAGCCTGCCTTGACCGTATATTTCAGCTTGGAGGCGCTATCGAGATTAATGAGACGTCCATCATTCCTTGCTGCAATAGCTGAGTCGAGATGCGGCTCCTCCGCCCTCACCCGAGAGGCGATAATAGGGACGGAACTATTTTCACCTATCATAAATTTAGTGTCGCGCCCGGGGAGCTACCCTTCCGACTTCGGTCGGCGGCCACACAACTTTTCACGATCGCCACCACCTCGTCTAGGCACCCAAGTATCTCTCGGGGTACTGCACGGCAAAGTCCGACTGGGATTGCGCGAAATCATCTGCCAGGTCTGCCCCAAATGGGCGCGAAGATTAGCAACTGGTCCTTGTCCCGCGACTGCGGGCATATGTTCGTCAAAATCCCACCACAATTCTCGGTCGCTGATTTCGTGCGCCAGGCCAAGGGGCGCTCCTCGCGCAAAATCCAGCAGGAGTTCGAAAACATGCGCAAGCGCTACTCGGAACAGCGCTTTTGACAACGCGATTACCTCTCGACCACCTCCGGCAACTTCACCCAATGACATCTTCAAGCGCTATTTTGACCGGCGTACCCACAAAAATGGCTTCAGCCCCTCCGCTTGAAGCTACGGGCGTCAGCCGGTCAGTCATTCAGAGCGGACTACTGAGCGTGACCACGGTTGCCGGCCATTTCGATCCCCCAGCAACGACTGCTGAATCGCTGTCATCCCGAGGTAAGGAACATAATTTGAAATGCTTTATTATAATCAGTAAGATCTTCCCTGGGTTCGGATCGCGAAAGAACGTTTAGGCCAATTATCTGACCAAGAGCCATAGTAGCAATTCGACGTGCATCGACTTCGCTTTTTCCAAGTTCGATGTAGGCATCTGCAATTAACCGAATCCGTTCTTGATCGACACGTTGGGTTGTTTTTGATGCCGCTTCAGAAACCCGGGCCCATTCTTGCAGGGCCCGCTCAACCGGTCCACCAGGGACATCGTACCTTTGATTAAATGCTAAACTGAAAAAATATCTTAGACGATCAATAGGATCGCTGAAACTGCGATTGGCGGCACGACCAATTATCCTTGTTGCAGTTTCGTACCAATATGAGAGGGCATCATTCAAAAGTGCGTCTCTTCCTTTAAAATGCCAATAAAAACTACCCTTTGTAACATTTAAATCTTTAGCAAGGGATTCTATTTGAATATTAGCGACACCCACCTCGCCAATGGTTTTGAGGGTGTGTTTTAGCCATGCGTCCTTCGATAGTTGCTTAGAATCGCCACTCTTACCCTTATCGTTAAGCATATATGTCCCAATATCTAATCTCGTGCCCAGCCAAGGTTGCATGATATCCGCTGGTTCGATAGGTAAGATTACACCCAAAACGCGTTTTCGTGCAGGAGATAAACTTTAAAGCAACGCGTCGACTCACCCCACTTTGCGACGACTGCGACGAAGTCCGGTGCATTTCTAGTATTGCGCAGAATGAGCTAAGATTGCGTGAACAAGTGAATTGTTGAGGTCCGCCCGATTTGGGGCCCAGATCCCCTGTATGGTTGAGATGAGAGTAACCACTCGGCGAAGAGGGGGCACTTGCGCAATTTTTCCCATATGGTCCTTTCTGAGGCTCGAAGTTGCCGTTCTGCCTTTGTGTACCCAGTCTGTTTCAATATCCGACGGCTTTTGATCAGCTCACGAGGTCGCCTTGCCAGAGCTATGGGCAACATGGGGGCTGGCAACGGTTGGCCACTGATAGCCCGGTTGGTTTATTGGGTCCACGTGAGATAAATCAAGACGAAACGAGCTCGTTGGCGGCATACTATCGAATCGCAGGAGACTTGAAACGACTCCTGGAAACACCAACGCAATTTTTTGGAGGGATCACGCCCCGCCTTTTGTGATCATCTTTCATGAAGGTAGCTGACGAGACCCCCGGCTGTCCCCCAGTTGGGATTAGAGCCATTCGGTTGCTTATACTCCTACCGAACCTTGGACCACGCGGGCCTGGAGTTTTCCACCTGGCTCAGGTCCGGTGGGTTGGTCGCACCGGCTGAGTTTGGCAGCAAGATCGGAGGGATATTCCAGATCGCGCTGTGCGGTCGCTCTTCGTCGTAGTGTCTACGTTACGCCTCCAGCTTTTCGCAAGCACCTTGCACAGCCTTCGCTGGTTTCCGGCCTCGTCGTGGTTGAGGATGCGGTCGCCCCCGCTCAGGAGCCCAGGCTCGAACGGCTTATCGATGCGGCACCGCTCTCGCCCAGCAACAGGAAGCGGTGCGCGTTCAAGCATTCACCCGTTGCTTGCTGTTGAACGCTTCGATGAACACGTTATCTGCGGGCTTACCAGGGCGAAAGAAGTCCAAGGTAACACCGCGCTGGTAAGCCCTCCGATCCATGTCTCGCGAGATGAACTCGCTGCCATTGTCCACCCGTATCGTCTTTGGATAGTCGATCTTCTGGCAAGCCTTTTCAGGCGTTGCGACCACATCTTCCCCCGGTAGCTGAACCGCGGATCGATCACAGGTGACAGACGCGAAAACGTGTCGACTACCGTCAGGATGCGCAGTTTGCGACCAGTCGCAAGCTGGTTTTGAACAAAGAACATCGCCCACACATCGTTCGGCCGGATCGCCATCGATCGATCCTCCCGCAGCTTGGCCTTCACCCGACGCTTGGACCTCTCGTTCCTGAGCTGAAGACTTAACTCCTTGTAAAGGCGATAGGCCTTCTTCATGTTCACGCCCCAACCGTGGTGGCGAAGAATGTAGTACACGCGCCGATAGCCGTAGCGGACATGCGTCTCGCAGGTCTCCCTGATACGCTCCTTCAAAAAATGACGGATCGTTGCGGCGGAACCAGTAGTGATAGGTCGAAGGATCGAAGTGCAGTATGGCACATGCTCTGCGGATCGTCACCTGCAAGTCCTGCCGAACCTCGTCGTTGATCTCGCGCTCTCGATCCGGCCTCAGAGCTTACGCTTGATGACATCCTGATGCATCGCACGATAGAGCGTCAGGTCTGAGACGATCTGCTTCAGCTGCCGATTCTCGTCCTTGACCTCGCGCAGCCTCCGCACCTCCGACGGCAAAAGTCCGGCGTACTTCTTCTTCCAATTGAAGTACGTCGTCCGGCTTATTCCGCCTTGCGGCAGATCTCCGCCACCGGCGTCCCTTCCTCACCCTGCTTGATGACGAACGCCTTCTGCGCGTCCGTCAACTCCGATGCCTTCATGCCATAACTCCTCGGCCAGCCAAGGATATCTACGGCAGAAAAGTCTAACCGCGAATGGTCCAGGATTCAGGTGGCAGAGTAGCCCGTGCCTGGATCGAGCCGCTGCCTTGGGCGAGGACTACAATCGGGAGAGAACGCAACTGTTCTGGTGTACGCAAATCCGGCGGCGTTCGGCGCAGAACTGATAACGCAACAGCTATTCCCGCAACGCCCAACTGGCTCCGCTAAGGCGCCCAACACTTCAACCGAACACATGCGCAACGAAGCGGTTTGACTTTGATTTTTTCCCGAGCAAATTTTGGGAGCTACGTTAATCAGCATCCGGTGTATCAAATGCCGAGACAACCGTTGCGCGGCCAACCGCGTTATCGGACGGATTCAAACGAGCCAGGTTGAGTGCAGGTCAACGGGCCGACCGGCCCCGGGTATCCGGGGATCAGCCATTTCATGCTCGCCACCGGAATATGTCGCTTCGACCATTTCTTGGTTGAGGCTTTCGTTCACCTTCGCCCCATTCAACACCTTTGCGTTCAATTATAATTATCCCTAATACTTTGATATCAGTCATCGATTGGGAGAAAACGATGTAGCCATTCACAATAGTCGTCGTGAGTTTTCACTTTTTCTCACCTCTCAGAACCGATATGAGATTCTTCAGCGGCGTCTCAGAGTCAACCAGCGCCTCGACCGCGACTTCTGCCCTTGCCTCCACTAGCTTAAGGCCTTGGACGTAGTCTTTCATCGCATTTACACAGTCGAGTGCGATGACCTTACCCCGTTTTAGGTAGATCACCGAAAAGCTTCGTTTGAACGGATCACCGCGTAGAACGGTCTTGTCATGGCCTGCAGATAGGCCAGCCGTCTGTAGCCTCAAGTCGTATTGATTGGACCAAAACCAAGGGGTCGCTAAATAAGGAACTTGGCTTCCGCACAGGTTTTTCGCAACTGTATTTGCCATCCCACCGGCGTTTTGCACACTCTCAATCCGGATCATCTTACCATCGGCAAAACTGTTGGCTTGAAGGGCGACATCGCCGATGGCGTGGACATGCGGCAGACTTGTACGGCAATACTCGTCGACGGCCACGCCATTAGGCGTATCGGCGCCAGCTGCGGAAAGTTGCTCGACGACGGGAACAATGCCTATGCCGACGATGACCATGTCGCAGTGGATAACTTCACCATTATCCAACTTCACGCCGGTGGCTTTGGTACCATCCCCTTGAATGCAGTCGACCACTGTATTGAGTCGAACCTGCACACCGTGCACTCTGTGCTGTGCCTCGAAGAACCGGGAAATCGCTTCGCACGCGACGCGGGCCAATACGCGTTCCATTGCTTCGAGTAACACGACAGTGCAGCCAAGTTTGCGTAGCACGGCTGCCGCTTCTAGTCCGATATAGCCGCCGCCGATCACCACGACCCGCCTCGCTCCGTTACCGAGTTGGCCCGTGATTGCGTCAACATCCCCCTTGTCGCGCACGGAGTGGATGCCTTGGAGGTCAGCGCCTTCGCAAGTTAGCTTGCGTGGTGAGCCGCCCGCGGCCCACACCAACTCTCCATAACCAAACGTTCGGCCATCCTGCAACGCAACGGTGCGAGCATCGGCATCAACCGCGACGACTTCACTACCAAGCATCAGGCGCACCTGCTTGTCTTTCCAAAAGCTGACGGGGCGAATCAGGATGCGTTCGAACTCTTTCTCACGCGCGAGATATTCCTTAGATAGAGGTGGTCGTTCGTAGGGTGGTTCTTTGTCTCGCCCCAACATGGCTATGGTGCCTTCAAAGCCATTCTGGCGGAGCGCCAGCGCAGTCTGGGCGCCACCGTGCCCAGTACCAACAATCAGCACGTCGAAACGATCAATCAACGCCGGTCCTCCTCAATGATTGGGACGCTCGATCCCGTCTGATGCTCAAATTTCGGCATCTGGCAAAACAGCCGAGAAGTCTCGGTGCAATTGCCGGAGCTGTGGGGCTCGTCGTTTCGGTCATAGTTCATGGATGGGGCGCTTTCTGGTATTACCAGCCCCGCCTGGTCCGGACATGTAGCGCCCCTACAGCAATCACGGCAATGCGTGAGTAGACCGCCTACTCCAATGACGTGACCCCAATCGAGGTGATGCTGGAGAGTACAGCTTGACTTTAATTCAGCGTTCCCTCCAGCCGTCAGGTTAGAATCTTAATTCTACACTTGCACCTATTTCGCGTGGGCGCTCATAAATGATGTATGCCCCGAGCGGACCCGGTGAGATCTGTTGAGCCACCGCTTCATTCGTAAGGTTCTTGGAGTAAACCCGGAATGTCAGATCATCATCTGGGCTAATCCAGCCGATCTCGGCTGAAAGCAGTTCATATGAATCCTGACCGAAAATGTTGAGGTAGTCGTAATAAACCTCACTCGAATGAAACAGGTTGCCGCCGATAAATGCTTCACCCTGAAACGCATCGAAAGTGTAGCGACCACCCAGCGTCAAAGTGAATTCTGGCGTACGGACAAGTTGATTTCCTGATGCGTCAGCCGAGGCAACCATGTTTCCCCCACCGGGCTGAGGAATGAACACCTGCGCACTTTCAAATTCATCGTAGGTGGCATGCGTGTAAGCCAGGGCAGCTCTCAGATTGAGGCCTCGCGTGGGCTCTGCTGAAAGTTCAAGCTCACCGCCGTAGATTTCCGCGCTTGCAGCATTCTGAAGAACGAAGGAATTGTCCGCCGCCCGCGCGGTAACTTGCAGATTGTCATAGGTATAATAGAAGGTCGCAAGGTTTGCGCGTAGCCATGGGAATGGATCGGATTTGATGCCGAATTCCAGTGCTTCGATGGTTTCGGGTTCGACAGCAACGCTGGAAGCGCTGAACGTGTTAAACGTGCCGCTCTTAAAGCCTGTCCCATAGGTCGCATAAAGGTTCAGGTCAGGTGAAGCTTCATACTGGACAGCCACCCGATAGGTAAACTTATCGAAATCTTCTTCTGCATCGGAGAAGAGCTGATTCCCGTTAATCCGTTGAGAAAACTTTCGTGTTTCAGTGGTGAACCGCCCGCCCAGAGTTACCGAAAGCCTTGGTGCCAACTCATAGGTTCCTTCGGCGAATGCCGCTATCGAAGAGTTCTTGACTTCAGGTTCAATCGTGATCGGCGTAACAGGGGTCGCCGTATCCTGGCGATTTATTAATATGAGCGGCTGCTCGCCCTCAAGCTGGTAGTAATAAACGCCGGCAGTCCAACTTAACGGACTGGCATTGTCCGAAATCAGACGAAGTTCCTGCGTGAATGTGTCGGGCTTTACCCGCATGTTCGTTTCACCAAGGAGGATGTTGGTGGCATCGGAATCTGCGATCTGATGGACGCGCGTCTTCATATAAGAACTAGTCGATTCAAGCATAACTCCGCCCAGATCAATCTGCCCCTTCAGCGCAAGATCGAGACGGGTGAATTCCGACAAGCCCGGTGTTCCAAAGGCGAAGTTCGAGATTTCCCAAGGCTCGTCAGAGATGATCGCTCCGGCGAATTGTGCGCCACGGGTGTTGCCTTCAAAAGGCTGGGCGGTCGCCGCAGTTTCTTCGTGCGTATCGACGTAGGCAACCGTCAGAACGAACTCAGCATCGTCGCTAGGTTGAAACAACAGCTTGGATCTGATGGAAGCAATTTCGGTATCGCCGACTGTGCCGCCGCTGACCAAGTCAGTCGCGTATCCATCTTGATTTCGGTACAGTACCGCCAGATCGGCAGCGATCGAGTCTGTCAACCCGCCGGTTGCATAGGCGCGGATGTCGAAATTGTTCGAGTCTTCGCGCAGTCGGCCCCAGCTTCCCCTTACCCAGGCCCGTGGCGCGAACTGCGGATCCGGCGTCACGACGTTAACCAAACCGCCGGTCGCATTACGACCGAATACCGTACCTTGCGGTCCGCGCAATACCTCTACCCGCGAAACTTCGACGAGATCAATCTGTGTCGAATAAGGATCGCCTTGGTACACCCCATCGACATACACGGCGACGTTCGATTCATCACCCACTGAGGTGCCGCTGGATCCTACGCCACGGATACTGGGCTGCATCACGTTCTGATTGCGCCCGCCATTGAATCCGGGCACAAGCTGGTTGAGTGAACGGACCTGCTCGACGCCGGATGTCGTCAGCGCTTCGGTAGAAACTGCCGTCACCGCGACTGGCACTTCCTGCAGGCTTTCCTCACGGCGAGTGGCGGTAACGATAATCGTCCCATTGCCTTCCTCAGCCTGTGCCTCGGTCGCTCCTGCGAACTCGCCCGCTTGATCCTCAGATGCACCCTGCGCAAAAGCTGCGGCCGGGCAGAGCAAAACCGGCAGCGCAGCCACCGTTGTTAAAAAGTATACTTTCATAAAACCTCCCCAATTTGGCATAATAAAATTAGCAATCTATTCCTGTATTACTTTGCAGTAATTTTATTGCCTTGCTTCCTCAAAAAATCTCTAGCCAGTTTCTCGAGCCTCTTTTTGTCCGGCTTGCGTGCGGGCGTCTTTGGAAGCTCGTCAAGCAAGACGATTGCTCGCGGAATCTTGTAGTTGGTCAGGTGCTCGGCGCAGTGATTTAGGAGTGTCTTTTCAGTAATCCCGGCCCCCTGGTCGATTGCTACAAAAGCAAAGGGCACTTCACCCTTGCGATCGTCAGGCACTGAGATTACAGCCACATCCGTGACCTCCGGAACTTGGGAAATTACTTCCTCGATCTCGCTGGGATAGACATTAAATCCCGCAACAATGAGCATGTCTTTCTTGCGGTCGACGACTGTCAGAAAACCATCCGAAGTCAAACATCCGATGTCCCCGGTGGGGAGCCATCCGTCATCTGCACATGGTGGAAGGCCCATGTATTGCTCAATGACACGTTCTCCGCGGATCAAAATTTCACCGTTCTCATTCGGATCCAGCCGCTTGCCACTTCCATCGAGCGCAGCAATGGCCACCTCGATACCGGGCAATGGGAGGCCAGCAGTGCCGTACTTGTGCGAGCCGTCGAGTGGTTGCGCCGTCAGTGGGCCGCCTTCTGTCATGCCAAATGCCTCGAGTATCGGAAGGCCGGTCTTGGCCTCCCAACGCAGAAGGGTTTGCCGAGAGAATACCGAACCGCCGCCAGGGCACAGCCACAGCGCAGATAAGTCGGCATCAGGGGCTGCAAGGAGTCCCTGATAGATAGCCGCCGGACCACCGCTGAAGACGCTGACCCTGTGCTTTTCCATCAGACCTGCCGTGACGTCTGGCTGGAAGCGCGGAACGATTACGAGGGGAGCGCGCCCATAAACAGGATTGAAGCACCCCATGTGCAGGCCCCAGACATGGCTGACGGGGGCAACATTAAGCCAGACTTCTTCGTATAGGCGAGTAGGCCAAGCGGTTTGCATTGCCTTGATGCAGCTCATTTCCGAGCTTTGAGAGCGCCGGACACCCTTCGGTGCGCCCGTCGATCCACCCGTAAACATGATTATACAGGGGCTTTCGCCCGTTATTTCGAGTCCCGGCCGCTCTGGCGGCGTTTCCAGCAACTGCTCGATCGCAATGCCGCCCTCGCCCACGATCGCTAGTGGTTTACCAATGCTGCCGGCGGTGGCACCGGCGACCGTGGCGTTCTGTCCACCCGCCAGAACGAGATCGGGCTCCGCAATCCCGAACAACACTCCAAGTTCGCGCGGCGTATATTCGGCATTGACCATCGAAATCTCGGCACCAGCGCTCAATGCAGCGAAAATGGCGACGTTTGCCTCGATAGAATTCGGGATGGAAATCGCGACACGGCCTGATGGCGGGACAATCTCGCCAATGCGCGCAGCGAGACCTGCAACCGCAGAACCGTACTGCTCGTATGAGAGTTTTCGATCTCCCTCAATCAGTGCCAGCTTTTCAGGACAAGCTTCTACCGCGTCCCAGAACATGGTCACGACATCACTATATTCTTCGCGCAGGAAAGCTCGATCGCCTTCACTGAGACGACGAAGTATCTCGGTTCTGGTTTTCGACATCTGCATAAATACCATTTCGCCGGAAACTGTGTTAAGGATTTTGCGGCCAAGAAATACGGCTAGCGAGGATTTCAATTGCGACGGAGAAATGCGCGTATTTGGTCCAGAAACTGATGCTCACGCTCTAGCTGGACCCAGTGGCCGCATTGACCATAGACATGCATCTCGGAGCGCTTGAGGTGTTCGTGCATTCGCACTGCAACATGCAATGGAATCATCTTGTCTTCGCGGCCGTGCAGAATCAGCGTTGGCGCATCGATAGCTTTCAACTGCTCCAGCGGAATGCCCTTGACGATTCGTGGACCTTTCGATGCTTGATCAGCGCCAGGCTGCAGCTTGCGGATTGTCTCTTTCCCGCTGGCGATTTCCGCCACACGCAGGCGCGCGGCCACTGCCTCGTCGGTAACTATTGACGGATCGTATGGGAATGCCTTCATCATAGCGCGCATGGCGTCCATGCTGGGCTCGAAGGATCGGCTGTCCGCCAATCCCTGCGTCTGCTCAAACTCACCAGCCGGTGTGCCCATAAGAATAAGCGAGCGCACCTTGTCGGAATGAAAAGCCATCATTCCCAGCGCGAGGGCACCACCGAAGCTGTTGCCGACCAGCGTTACGCGGTCGAGGCCAAGGGCTTCTATAAAGCCCGCCAGATGCCGCGTCCACAGTTTGATGCCCGGCTTCTCTCCTTCAGGCAGTTGGCTAAAGCCGAAGCCCACGATGTCGGGGGCCAGAACCCTGTGCGTTTCCCCAAGTTTTGGCAGGATTCCTCGCCAGTTTTGCCAGGCGGTCACGCCCGGACCCGAACCGTGAAGGAGGATGACGGGGTCACCTTCTCCACAATCGTGATAATTTGTCTGGATACCGTCGACGTCTATCGACAACCCGATATCGGGAAGCTCCGTATTACCGGGCATACCTCTCTCCAAAGCAGCATTTCGCCAAATTCTTCTTCCTTGTCTGTTGCGAGGGACCTTGGAAGATGTCAATACGCTGGAGTATGGATGGTTGATCTGAAATAGACAAAAAACCAGAGGGTGAGAATTGATGGGAAAACTTTCGGGCCAAACAGCGTTAATCACTGGCGCGGCTTCAGGTATCGGCAAGGCAGTGGCGATACGTCTCGTCGAGGAAGGAGCGAATGTAGTTGCGTTGGATCGCAATGCCGACGCTCTCGCGGATTTGTCGGATCACTTGGGGGATCGGTGCTCTGTCCTCGCGGGAGATTGCACAGAGGCTGCGATCTGCGAAGCGGGCGTCGAACTTGCGCAGGAAAAATTCGGAAAACTGGACACCACGATAGCGAACGCCGGCGTTTACGACTGGTACAAGCGTATAGATCGCATGAAAATGGAAGACGTGGAGGCAGCGTTCGAGGAATTGTTCCGAATTAATGTGCTGTCGACTTTGCTCTTGGCGCGAGCTTCCGCAGATGCGTTGCGGAAATCCACGGGCTCTCTGATAGTGACCTGCTCCAATGCTAGTTTCAGAGCTGGCGGCGGTGGCACATTGTACACTGCCAGCAAGTTCGCACTGCGGGGCATAGTTTATCAACTTGCTTATGAATGGGCGCCGCAAATCCGCGTTAACGGCGTTGCTCCTGGCGGGACTGTCACGGGCCTTTCGGGATTGGACACACTGGAGAGCGCATCGCGTCGTCTCGATTCCGAACAGCGCACAGTTGAAATGGTGGCGAAGGCATCGCCACTGGCAAGGGCGGCAGAGGCGGAAGATCATGCCGGATGCTATGTGCTTCTCGCGTCACCTAGAGATGGAGTAAACCTAAATGGAACGATCCTGGTCAGCGATGGCGGATTGATCTCGCGAATGGGTTAGGCCGAGCACTTCAAGTCTTGTTACTTCGCTTCTCGCGAACCTCGTCCCCTGGCATTCGCAAAACATCGGAAACTGCCTCTGCCGCTTCAACGATGCGCGGAAAAAGCGTCAGCAAATCCTGTTCCGCTTTCTCGGGATCAACGTCGTTGCAGACCTCGGTGACTGACACCGCCGCCAACAGGCCGGTCCTGCCCCGTATCGGCACCGCGAGGCAGCGCAGCTCTGGATACATCTCCCCTCGATCTATCGCCCATCCCTGTCGGCGTACGCCGTTGATTTCTTGTCTCAGGTCATCGACATCGAATATTGTGTTGTCCGTAAGAGGAACGAAATCGCCCAAGGCAAGATAGTCTTCAAGCCTGTCCCGTTCCAGTTGAGCAAGCAGGGCCTTGCCAATCGCTGTGCAGTAAGCCTCGAGCTCGATCTCCTCCCGAGAAGGAGACCGTCGGCACCCGGATTCGGCCTTGACCAAATAGCGTACAAGATTGTCACGAAAGACGCCCAGATGCACCGTACGCCTGCAAGTCTTGGCGAGGTCTGCCATAATGGGCCGGGTTGCAGTGGTAATAATCGAATCGATATCCGCACGTACCGCTATTTCCACGCTGGCGATGCCGAGAGCGTATAATCCTCGACGTTGCCGGATTACAAATTTGCGCTCGACCAACGGCCTCAAGAGCCGGTGAGCTGTAGAAACGGGAATGCCGGTATGTTCGCAGATTTCCCTTACCGTCTTGGGCGCCGACGAAAGGCAACCGATCAGGTCGAGTATTCGCTCGACAACCGATGTGCTGGATGCATCGTTCATCTTGTCGCTCCTCTCACAGAGTGAGGCTCTAGGCCTCAATTGCCGCCGGTCAAGCTTGGCAGGGTGCCAAACGATAGCGCACAGACACAAACATAGATTGAAGACGCCGTTTTCGAACCGTGCCGGATTCGCTGACTGCTCAGATTGGACGGGCGGTGAATTGCTCGATGGTGGCCAGGAGACGAGATCGGCAAAAGATACAAGGGCGTTTCGATGCGCACGTTTGGGAGAATTTAAGGCAATGCCACTCGAAAGTTCAATAATATCTTCCCTGGGTGATGAACTCTACGGCGCACTGATCAAGGGCCGAACGGTTTCCAATCTGCGGGATCGCCATCCGGAGATAGATATTGTCGACGCCTATCGCGTCCAGGAACGAATGGTCGCGCGCCGTCTGGAAGCTGGCGAAAAGATCATCGGCAAAAAGATCGGCGTTACTTCCAAAGTGGTGCAGGAAATGATCGGGGTGTTCGAGCCTGATTTCGGACAATTGACCGATCGAATGCTGGTTCCCGATTGCGCTACGGTAGATCACAAATCACTCATCCAACCCAAGGCAGAAGGCGAAATTGCGTTCATCCTGCAACATGATCTCAACGGGCCTGGCGTGACCGCCGCCGATGTACTGGAGGCGACCGAATATGTCACTGCCTGTTTCGAGATCGTCGATAGCCGCATTCAAGACTGGGATATCAGAATTCAGGATACAGTCGCGGATAACGCCTCGTGCGGAATATTCGCGATAGGGACCGAGCGGGTCGATCCCCGTGAGATCGATCTGGCAAAAGTGGCCATGACAATCGAGTGTAATGGAGTCGAGGTTGCGAGCGGGATCGGCGCCGCTGTTCAGGGTTCCCCTCTTAACTCTGTCGCCTGGCTGGCCAATACGCTTGGCGAGCTTGGAATGCCGTTCAGGGCGGGCGAAATAATCCTTTCCGGAGCACTTGGTCCGATGATCGACATATCCAGCGGTGACACGCTGCAACTTAACCTCAGCGACGGGCTTGGGTCCTGTCGCATGATTTTTTCTTAGCCAATCGCGTGCTTCGGCAAGGATAGCAGCGAGGTGACAGACCTCGGCGCACTCTAGTGACAAAGTAAGGATGCTCGGATGGACAAAATTAAATGCGCAATAATCGGGCCGGGGAATATCGGCACCGATCTGCTTTACAAACTGCTTCGTTCCGAAGTTCTCGAACCCGTTTGGATGGTGGGTATTGAGGCCGGATCCGAAGGTCTGGCCCGCGCGAAGGAACTGGGCCTCAAGACCACTGCTGAAGGGGTTGACGGGCTGGTGCCTCACGCGATCGAGGATGGAGTGAGCATCGCGTTTGATGCGACTTCGGCCTATGTCCACGCCGAAAACAGCCGCAAGCTGAACGAGCTGGGCATTCTTATGATCGACCTGACGCCCGCCGCCCTTGGCCCGCTTTGCGTTCCCCCGGTGAATCTCAAGGATCTGGCAGGCCGTAAGGCAATGAACGTCAACATGGTCACATGCGCGGGTCAGGCCACGATTCCGATGGTCGCCGCCATCAGCAATGTTCAAAGCGTGGATTACGCCGAGATAATCGCAACGGTCGCGTCGAAGTCGATCGGAGTGGGTACTCGGAAGAATATCGACGAGTTCACGCGCACCACTTCTGCGGCAGTCGCGAAAGTGGGAGGTGCAGCGCAAGGCAAGGCTATCGTGGTCGTCAATCCGGCCGAGCCTCCGCTGATGATGCGTGACACCGTCTATTGCGAAACAGTCGACGAGCCGGATCAGGAAGCGATCACCGCATCCGTGCACGAGATGATTTCTGCTGTGCAACAATATGTCCCCGGCTACCAATTGAAGAACGGGCCAATTTTCGAGGGGCGCAAAGTCTCGATCTTTCTGGAAGTGCAGGGACTTGGCGATTTTCTCCCCAAATATGCAGGAAATCTGGACATCATGACTGCCGCTGCAGCGCGCACGGCCGAAATGTTTGCACAAGACATCCTTGATGGCCGACTTGAACTCTCACCATTGAAGGAGAACGCATGATGACACTCGAAGAACAGGTTAGGGGTAAAAAGCTCAAGCTGCATGATATGTGTCTGCGCGACGGCATGCATTCCATGCGGCATCAGATCACGCTGGATCAGATGGTCGATATCGCTTCCGGGCTTGATGACGCAGGGGTGCCGTTGATCCAGGTCACTCACGGTGACGGGTTGGGAGGATCATCCCTGAATTACGGTCGCGGACTCCATTCGGATAGCGAATATATCTCGGCAGTGGCCAAGGTAGTGAAAAAGGCGACTATCTCGGTACTCCATGTTCCGGGCATTGGCACTCTGGATGAGTTGCGGATGGCCGCCGATTGCGGGGCAGGATGTGTTCATGTCGCCTCGCATTGCACCGAAGCCGACGTTACCGAACAGCACATTGGCCTGGGACGGGAACTTGGGCTTGATACAGTCGGCTTTCTCATGATGGCGCATATGACGCCGCCCGAGCACCTGGTTGAGCAGGCGCTGTTGATGGAAGGGTATGGAGCAACAACAATCTACTGTGTTGATTCGGCAGGTTACATGCTGCCTGATGAAGTTACCGATCGCATCACCATCCTTCGCACAGCTTTGCAGGACGAAACCGAGATCGGATTTCACGCTCATCACAATCTCGGGATGGGAGTCGCCAATTCGCTGGCTGCTGTAGCCGCGGGCGCGGACCGCATCGACGGTTCGGCTGCCGGATTGGGTGCTGGCGCTGGCAATACACCCCTCGAACTGATGGCTGCCGTCGGAGAGCGATTGGGCATCGAAACCGGGGTGGATCTGTTTAAGCTGATGGACGTAGCAGAGGATCGGGTTTTGCCGATCATGCCTCAGCCGCCCCGTGCGGACAGGGATTCCATAACGCTCGGTTTTGCAGGGGTCTACTCAACCTTCCTGTATCAGGCCAAAGAAGCCGAACGTAAGTACGGCTTGTCTGCACGTGATATCTTGATGGAATTGGCTCGCAAGAAAATGATCGGGGGTCAGGAGGACATGATCGAAGACACCGCGCTCTCGATGGCCAAGGAACGCGATCTGGTTTGACGGCGATTCAAGCACTTCAAAACAGAACGAAGTTACGAAAGGCGTTGCTGTCGCTCCTTGTCGGGAGGCCAAATTGGACGAGAAGTCCTCGGACCCACGCGACAGGGAGCGGACAACCTCATCACCGCAGGCTTTGCTAAGAACTCTGCCTGGGGTCGTATCCTGCCGACCATTTGGCAAAGGCTCCGACCCGCCAAAATCGCGAACTCCCTGATTATCGGCGCTATATCGACTGTCACCTCATTGAAACCAAGTCTCGTTTTCTCTCCCGAAAGGGCAGACCGGCCATAGCGAAGCAATCCACACTATCTTGCGCTGCCGATCCTGACATTGCGGAATTGTCAAGGCCGTGGGGTGTTCCGATCAGCTGCGGTGCCAGAAACGACACCTGCTTCTCTACATCGTTCCGAGCCACTTTTCCCGCACGGTGGCAGCCGCCAAGAGGCCGTCAGCAACAGCGGCAAGAGTACTTTCGGGCAACCTACGCCGCCAGGCCTATGCAACAGATTCGGCCCAGTTGCGGGCAAGCAGAAGGGCCTTCACACAATCAAAGGAACGTATTGATGTTCTTTGCTTGCAAGACAGTTTCCTGCAAGATGACCTTCCTGCGCGCCAGTTGGAGCAGACCTTCTGAGTTCCGCCTGATTGTATCGACGCGTCTGGCTTTTAGTTCCATTTCATCGTCTTCAGTCCGATGACGATGGTTGAGGATCACAGAATGGACCGTCCACTCGTTAGAATCTTCAGTAGGTAAGACCTCGATATTGCCGATCAGGTGAAAATGCCTGGTGGGTGGATCTTCGGCCCATGCCGACGGCTGCTTGGCGCGTGCCACGCGGATCTTGAGATATTCGAGGCCGTCGTCGAAATAGGCCATTCGTTCGGAACTGAACTTCGCCTCATCCTTTCGATAGCGGGCCTGCACTCCTGGTACCCAATAATGGATATCGTCCGTCAGCAATTCTAGCCATTCATCATATTGCTCGTTATCGAGCAAACGGGCTTCTCGATACAGAAACTGCTGTATCTCCAAAAGTAACTCGGCTGACACAGAGCAGTGATCGCGCCGGGTGGTTTGTTCGAGAGTCTTCACATTTACCTCTGAATATTTCTAACGGACAGGAACGTCGGCCCAGGTTTCTGCACCCATCAGATCTGCCCAGCGCTGGTAGAAGGCCCGTTGGTTCGCTTCATTGATCTGGCTTTGATAAACATTGCCGCGCAGTTCCTCGTGTTCGATTTTCGAATCGAGGCCCATCCCGAAGTGAAGCTGTTGCTGCCGGGTCACCACGCCTACATTGACCGCCGTGCAATTCTCGAAGTTCTCGCCGTCATCCATTTCGAACACACCCGCCGGAGAAAAGGTTAACATTACCCCGCGGCGATATTCTTCCTTGAGTTCTTCCGGGGCATTTGCGTTCAGGAACACCCAGGTGTGAAGTTCCGTGCTCCTTGGACCCTTGGGGTTCCATGTCCGAAAAGTGTTGTGACCTGCCAGGAAGGAAAGATTGGGAAAGACGTTAGCGGAGCTTAGAGCGCCTACCATCCTGCTGCGAACCTTCCCCAGACGTTCGGCAAATTTCGCCTCCTGCTCACGCAGATAGTCGATAATCGGCGGTGAATTGAGCGTTGCCGCGTTCCCAATGAAATCCAGTCCAAACTCCCAGCCGTGGCCGTTCGCATTGGCATGATAAGAACGGTCAGGTCGCATGGTCGGCTGTTTTCCGAACATTGCGATCAAGGCTGAGCTATGCGTCCAGGGAGCGTGATACGAGTCGCCCACGAAGTTCTCTGCCGGGAATTTCCAATTGCATTTGAGCCGAGATTTGATGTTGCCATCGATAAACTCGATACCACCTTCGTCATTGTCGAGGATCACATCTAGATACCAGCGAAATTCGCCTAGATATTCCTCAAGCGACGGGGCCTCCGGGTCGAAGCAGGCGAAATGCATCCCCTTATAGCTTTCGACACGCGCCTTGTGCAGGCCAAGCTTGGACTTATCGAGGTTCGATTTTCCACTATAGGACTGCGGGCGACTGACATTCTTCAAGCTACCGTCGAGACCGTAGGACCAGCCATGAAAATTGCATGTGAACCGCCGGGAGTTGCCCGCCTCTGCAAAGCACACGCGATTACCTCGATGCGTACAGGAGTTGAGAAAGGTGTGGATCTTGCCGTCTTCGCCACGCGACACGATGACCGCATCTTCACCGATTGTCGTCGTTAGAAAATCGCCAACATTGGGCAATTGCGTGTCATGCGCGACAAAAATCCAGCATCGCGCAAAAATCCGTTCAAGCTCCAGGTTGTAGATAGATTCGTCCCAGAAGATCCGGCGGTCAATATTTCCCGCTTCGGCGTCGACGAGTTCCTCGATGCCCGCAGCCAATTTTGCATTACTATCCGGCTTCAAGAGCGATTCAGTCATGTCATTCTCCAGCTATTCGAACCCGACCCGTTCAGGCGGGCAGTATCTCCGCAAAGCCGAGGCCGGTAACGCCGCCATCCCAGGCTTCGTAAGCGAGCACTTCGCCTCGGCCCGCCGGCAGAGCACCCATCACTGCAAGAAAATGACGAATCTCCATTCCACCGTTGCCGCCTTCGCGCATTATTTCCTCGTCTGTCATTGAAAGGAGAGGGGTCGCATCGCCGGAAACGATGCAGTCGAGGACCTTCCGATCAAACTCGGAATTGATGCGCCCCATTTCTCCGGTGCCCACCCAGTGGCTGATCCCTCCGCTGCCGATCAACACTACGGATTCGTCTACGGGCATTTTCGCAATGGCATCGCCAATCATTCGTCCGAAATCATATGCCCTTTGGAGACGAACATACGGCGCTACGCCACTCGCCATATAAACGGGAACCGTCTTGACCGACCCGTCGGCCGGAAGGGCAAGCTGGGCGGGCACCCCGATTGCATGATCCACCCCCAAGTCGCGCGCCACAGACACGTCGAAGCCGCTTTGATGGGCATGGCCGACCAAATACTCTGCGAAACCCGGATCGCTGGCGATCGGTGAATCTCCAACACCGGGCAACCGGTCAATGGGACCATGAAGCTCGCCTGTCGGGATAAGAAACTGTGGCAGACAGCGAGGGCCGAAGAGAATATAATGGTCCGCGCCGAAGATGATCGCCTTCGTCGCGCCGGACTTGCTTACTTTGTCGCGAATTTCCGAATAAGCGCCAATCAGGTGGTCGCGCTCTTTCTTCTTTGGGTTCACAAACAACAATGGATCATGCGGCATGATGAAGCCGCCGACTATTTCGGCCATCTTGAAACTCTCCTAAAGATAGACGGGTAAGCGCTTCGCTGCCGCCGGCCTCTCACTTCATTCGCTTACCGTCTCGAGCTGTGACGTCAGCGTCGGAACGCGGGACAGATAATCCGGCATCGATTGCGGTCCGTTTACGCTTGTCCAGAAGCCCATCAGAAGCATCGGGTTAATGCCGTACTCGAAGAGTCCCTCGGCATTCATGGACAAGACCATGTCGCGTTCTAGCTCGCTGAGGGCGTACTTCTCTGCGAAAGCTGTGGCATCCTCGCGAAACGCTGCGCGGGAATTCCGTTTGGTACTCACGTCGTAAAACAGTTGCTCGACGGCTCCAAAACTCATCTGTCACGTCCCTTCCGGCACCTCAGATATCGTTCAATCGGATCTTCGGGTCGAAAAGTCAATACGCAAGAGTATGGTTTTGCCTTCGAGGTCGCTGAGCCGGCCCAATCAGACCGTTTGCTGCTACATGGCAATCACGACTTTACCTACCGTTCCGCGAGAGCGCAGCGACTCCATTGCTGAAACGAGTTCATCCATTGGATACACATCCCGAATTAGGGGGCGAATTTCGCCTCTGGCACATTGATTAACCAGCTTCTGCTGTATGGTGCGAATCGCTTCCGGCGAGCGGTCGAAGCTCCAGTATACACCGTGCACACTGGCGGACTTAACCAGCATGTAGTTCGCCTTGAGCGCCTGAACCGTCCCACCGGCAAAGCCGCATACTAACAGCCTGCCCTCCCATGCCAGAAGACGCAGACTCTGTTCCGAAGTTTCGCCGCCGACCGGATCCATGACGATATCGACCCCATCTGGTGCCAGAGCTCTTACTCGCTCGGACCAGTCAGATTGACGATAATCGATCACATGATCAGCCCCATTCTCTTTAGCGATTCGCCGCTTGTCTTCGTCGCCTGCCGTGGCAACGATGCGAGCTCCCGCTGCTTTTGCAAGCTGAGTGGCAGCGATGCCCAATCCGCCTGCCGCCGCATGGATTAGGACCGTATCTCCCTTCTTGAGATTACCCTTTTCGAAAAGGGCGACATGGGCAGTGGTGTAGGAAACCGGAAGCGCGGCGGCCACCGAGGCTGGTAAGTCTCCTATCGCCATCAGACGGTCAGAAGCGACGCCACAATATTGTGCAAAGGCACCACTGCGGACCTGACATGCGACCTTGTCACCGGGAGAGAATCGAGAACCCGGGATTGCCTCGACGACCGTTCCCGCCAACTCGTTGCCTGGCACAAACGGCGGTTTTATCCGATCCTGATATTTTCCTGCAATCGCGATTTCGTCCGCAAAATTCAGACCTGCAGCGTCAATCTTGACCAGAGTGTCCGCCCGATTCTCTTGCCCTTCCCCCAGCTTCGGCATGGCAGTTTGTCCTAAGACCATCTCCTCCGGATTGCCATATTTCCTGACGATCCAAGCCTTCATGGTTTCCAACTCAAACTCCCGTGTCCGCAAATTACCATTCGCATAGGTATGGAGATTGCGGCAAGACTGCAATTGGGGCATAAAAGCAATGGCTCGCATGAATTTCCGAGCCTTTTCCCCTCTGGCCTAAAAACCGGCCGCACTGAGTGGTCCGCACCGATTGTTTCTACAAGTCTGCTTCTGGCACCAATACGGTCCGCTGGTGGAACGTGGCGGAACGGGATGGCAGCCGTGGCGGTGTCACGCCTTCCCTGGAACAAGGCCGATAGTGAAACGAGCTGTGAGACCCGGCGGTGCTGTATCAAGGTCAAGCAGTAGTCATTCGCTTATACAGGTATCATTCGCCGGATCTGTCCGATGCGCCATCGTCGAAGCGAGAGACTGAGATGATTACCTTGCACCTCCCAGAAGGAGCAGATTGTATAGCGTGAGTTCTGACGCCGCGCGCTGCAACCGGGGGATTCCTTTGCATGCTCTTTCGGAAGCTGCGCCTGATCCATTTTGAGGCTGGCATTCCCCTTGCGCTAGCGATATTGGCTCGGCTCGCCGACACCGATCCCGCGGCACAGATCCGCGATCGTTCCGCCCTGCACCCGAACAATCTCCACTACTCGCAGCTTAGCGATGTTTTCTTTCAGATGGTGCTTCCTCACCATTCCGTCACTCTCTTAACCAATTCAAAAATAGAAATCGGGCCAATTAGAAGAGTGCAGATCAGCTAACATGCCGGTAGTCGCAGTAGATCAGCGTCACTTTAATTTCGTGGATGTTCTGGTTCATCTCGGTCCTTGGAGCTTGTTTGCTCGGCTTCTCTTAGGTCTAATGATGCTGCTGCTAGACCTATCTGGCCCAACGCTCGCTGTTTCATTGCGATAACAGGACAGAGACTGAAAGGCGATTCCTGAGTTCCGACCGGAATATTTTCGAACGAACATCCTGCAAGACAGCAATAAACCCTAATAAGCCAGGCGCATAGCTAGGTGACACGGTTTGCGACGGGGCTACAAAACGATGGTAGCCGGTCCCCTCTTGCCGAGACGATCGATCGTCTCGGCGTTATTCATCCTATAACCTCGCTTGCCGGGCCGTAGCCTGCATCCTCCGGGATGGTCAGGATATTCTTGCCATCTCGCTGCAAGACCCACGGCAGGACAGGCACGATCGTGCGCGCCTGCGCGCGATCTACGCAGTCCGTAGCACTGTTCGCCTTGGACAACAGTTCCAGGTTCAGTCGGGTCGGGAAAATGACCGTGCGCTCGCCCGATTGCCCCATCTCCAGAGCACGATTTGGTGACAGCCATTCGGCATCTACCGTCTCATAGCCATCGCACGCGGCAATTTGGCGTTCCGGGGCTCGAGCGACGTAGAACCAGGTGTCGAACCGCTTCTTCATGAAGACCGGGGTAATCCACCGGGCAAAATCGGTGAGGCTATCGAGCCGCAAGATCACATCGGACTCCCGGACGACATCGAGGAACGATCTTTCCCCCTGTTCGACTGCCCGGCGGCTGTCCGGGTCACAGGCCCCTTCGAAAGGGCTGCCATCGCGGTTGACCGCCAGCAAAATGCCAGCCTCCTCGTAAGCTTCGCGGATCGCAGCGATCTTTAAAA
>MDTG01028156.1_pt1 | contig 26143 bp, 25 predicted proteins | sample 811421 | NCBI WGS metagenome assembly MDTG01 (sample SAMN05326645, study PRJNA326480) | marine metagenome | isolation source: seawater | place: Pacific Ocean: South East | collected 2011
AAATCTCTTGTGAGTTGGATCTACTTGTTTTTTTACCTTTCTAAGGTAAGTCCAAAAACAGAGCTGTAAAATTTAAGCTCTTTTTCAAGGGAATCTTGTATATTTATAGGGTTTTTAAATCCATGTCCCTCGTTTTCGTAAAAAGTATAAGAGACAGACTTTTTTTTGTCTAAAAGTTTTTTATATAGCTGATTCGTTTGATTAGGACTTACAACATTATCTTTACCTCCATGAAAAAGCAATATAGGTATTTTGATGGTACTGGTATGGTTGATAGGGCTTCGATCGAAATAGAGTTGAGTATTGTTTATTTTGGGCCCAATTAAGGATTCAAGATAATGCTTTTCGAAATTATGATTAGAGTCAGCAAGGGTATTTAAATCTGAAACGCCATAATAGCTTACAGCTGCAGAAAAAACTGAGCTAAACGCAGCGCAGCAAAGAGCAGTAAAGCCACCTGAGCTGCTGCCTTTGATTACAATTTTGTTTTCATCAATTCCGTATTTCGATGCAATATGTGTAGCTCCGGCGCAACAGTCATGCACATCAACCACTCCCCATCTATGTTTAATTTTATTCCTAAAAGCTCTTCCAAATCCGACACTGCCTCTATAATTTACATCAAAATATGCAAAACCTCTAGAAGTCCAAAATTGCACCTCTAAGTTCAAAGTTGCAGAGGCTCTCCCCGATGGACCGCTATGACTTTTTACAATTAAAAGCTGGGGCTTTTTAGTTGAAAAATGTTTATTTTTTGGTGGATAAAAGAGACCATAGGACAATTCGGTATCATTTACCTTAAATTCAATGACTGATGGCACAGAAACATATGATTTGTCAATGTTAAGATCGTTAAAGCTGCGAATTTTTTTTAGGAAATTGGATTCTATACTTAGGGAAAATAGCGCAGGAAATGATGTGGGGGATCCTGCAATAAAATAAAGGTTTTTGCCAGCAGTTGTAATTTGATAAAATGATGAAAAAGGGAGGTCTAAACCAGTCAGACAATTTTTCTCCAAATCAAAAATACCTAGCGTATCTTTCCCTTTAATTGTGTAGATACACGCCATTTTATCTTCACTTATGAAATCAATATTTTTCATGCCAAATTGCCAAAGAGGCTGGCCAAATTCTGCCTGCATAGGAAGGCAGCAGTTATTATTAGCATCGAAAATATTCCAAAACCCGTTTACATCGCTGATGTAGTAAAGCTTCCCAGATGGAGACCATAATGGTTGAAATAAAGAAATATTGGGTGTATGGATTACTTTTTTTTCTGTAAATAAATTATTAGAAATATCTACTATGCTTAATTTAGTTTCATCCCATGGCATATTAGGGTGGCTCCATGACAAAAAGGCAAGGTATTTTTCGCAGGGACTTAAAGCTAGCATTGAATAAAAATCCATTCCCTGGGAGACAACTTGAGGGTTCGATCCTAGGGTTACTATTTTTTGTACTGGGTTTTTAGAGCAGGCAAGATCTTCTTCAATAGCAAAAATAGTATTATTTTTTGGACTCATTAATGGGTTCACATACCTCTTATTTTGAGAGGAATGAATTTTTTGAATAGCTTTTTTGCGACTTTTTAAATACAGTGATTGATCGGAGAAATCATTAAAACACAGTTCGTTGTTTTTGACATCGAAACACAGTCCTCCATATTCATTCACCGACGATCGCACGTTATATTTAGAAGGAGTTAGTGCTTCAATTTTACTCCCATCCCACGAAAAAATCATCCCTTTTCCACTACTACTTGAGTGGTACTCAGTCCAATAAACACTATCTTTATCAGCAAGGATATTGCCTATTTTAAGAGAAGGAGAGGAAAATAAATGGGGTTTAATCGGAGAATCCCAAATATTATTTTTTTTCATATTATTTATTACTAGTTATTTATGTCAAACCTGTTTGACCCTACCCTTCCAAATTTTAGTGGGGTATTTCTCTTCATTCATAATCAGTTTTTGTAAGGAGCAGTGTTCAAGGTCAATATTTAACTTCATCGCTAAAAGAAGTAGGTTACTAAAGATATCTGCTACCTCTTCTTGTATATGCTGCGCTATTTTAGGGTTGTTCATTATCCTCTCACACTCCTCATGAGATAACCAGCGGAAAATCTCAGCAAGCTCTCCGGTTTCTGACACCAAAGAGAGAACAAGGTTTTTTGGGTTATGAAACTGATCCCATTCTCGCTCAGATACAAATTTTTTTAATTGTGTTTTAAGTCTATCCATAGGGCCCTCATGTGTTATATATGCTAGTGTTAACAATTTATGTATATTATGTAAATGAACATTAGTAAACATATATAAATAATTGTTGTTTAGTAGATTAAGTAAAAAACGTTCATCTGTGTTCTCTCTAATATTTTTAAATAAATATTTATTATGTTATAATATAATTAAATGAGTTTATTTATGTAATTAATTTTAAAATTTAATAATAATCAGGGGAAATAAAAAATGGTCACTACTGCACCAGAAACTAGTCTTAGCCAAAATTACACAAGTTTTTCTGAAATGGACAGCACTCAACCACTTACGTTTAAAGTTGGAAGAGAGGAAATACTTACTGACTATCTTGGAAAGAGTGTAATCAATAATTTTAGACAAGACACTACCGATCCACAAAATCTTGAATCTTTTGTTACATCTTATACTAATAACTCCAACAGTGGAAAACCTAAACCTCCAACTGCATCCTCCACCAGACAACAAAAGCATCATCGAACTATAATGGATCTCTTCAAATGTTGTTTTAAGGGTTTATAGCGGAGCATGATTCTGAAAGGCAAAACGTTTGTAGTGAGATATCTTATGTTTTGGTTCAATTGAGAGGTGGCGTTTCGAAAACACTTAGTGTAGTTAGGCAGTTCCTATAAAGAATACACCTCAAAGATACAAAAAACAATGTCTTTGGTTTCAATCGATGGTATCTGAAAAGATACTGATACGGTTTATAATAATAAAATTTATGGAACTCGATACGGAAGTTAAATAAGTCTTAGGACCTTAAGTAGCAAAATTCAAGATGCAAAGATATTGATTTGGGCTTAAAATTTATAAATAGACACAACTAGATTCAATTAAGCTATTAGCCTGATAAATTAAAAATTATCCATAACCCTCCGTTTTAAGAAAATTCTATGTCGTTAAATTCTATTGCAATAAGCGATATGCACTTCTTTACAAAGTCTTTTTTATGGAGTTAACTTTTAAATAATCAAATGAAAGTTTAAGCTTAATTTAAAATATTCACAATAATTATATATATTAGTTAAAATACTAATAAAAAAATCAATATTATGTTATAATTAACGTATGAGGTATTTAAAATATGCATATTGTTAATAGTTTGAGAAATTATCTATCACCACTTCCAAGTGAAGATGATAGAAATTCAAATAAATCTGAAAGAAATACAGCATTAAAAGTAGAAACCTATAAGGATACTCTTGTCATAGGTGAACAACCAACACTCGAGGAATTGAATCTTATAAAAAAACAGATAAGTTTACAGTGCAAGAAAAGGAAATATATACCGCCGGAAATGGAACTAGATAAATTTATTAATGAACTTGTTTGTCTTCATAAAAGCCAAAGCAAAGCTGATCCTAAAAGGGATGCAATTATTGGCACAAATGTTGGATATATGCAGTTTAAAGTTCTTGATAACTGTTCCAATTCCAATAAAACAATATATCAGCTTCATTGTCAAATTATAAACCGACAATGATAACATAAAAAAGGGGGGGAGGCATTGGCTAGCATAATACCATCTGGTACATCGCTATTAACTTTTAAGGAATTACCTGATTTAAATGATTATGAAAAAGTTATGGTAAATGCCGCATATAGCCAGCATAAGAATTTAAATTCTAAGCTAGGATGTGTTGTAGTAAATCTTTCTCATTCATTTTTCAAAGATATAAAATCGGGGATTGAGCGGGAAGCAACGTTTCTGGGTAACACTCTGGAAAATGGAAAGATCATAGTTGTACGCAATTTAAAAAAACCTGATGCCAGACTTGATATTTTCATTAGCTTAAGGACCATCCTCAATAATATACCTTTTGCATGTATAGGTTTTAATTCTAGTGGAGAGAATATTTTGAATCTAGAATTAGCTTCACCAGCAAAACGCAGATTTCAAAATAGGGTTCAACCCGGTAACAACTATTAAAAAGGAGTTTTTATGGAACCTGTAAGCAAACCATTAACGAGCATAATATATCAAAATAAGGACCTCACCGGAGATATTCGCATGAGCTCGAGTCAGGAATTATCAAAAAGGATACATAGCCTAGTTTATAATAATACGGGAGGTAAATCGTATAAGAGTTCTTCGTGTAGCAGAGCTCAAAAAATAGGATATGGTGATATTGAAAAGAGTTTGCAAGAAAGATTAATATATGAAAAAAAACTGATACAGATAGCAGGGGATTATATGAAACGAAAAGATTTTTCTAAGAAACAATACATGATAGAAGTTTCTAGTAACGGGGCAAAGAAACAAGAGTATTTGTTTTTAACAATAGAACCTTTGGAGAAAAAAATACAGGAATGCACAGGAGATTTACTTGGATTGCAAGGTGAAAGCATTTATTTGATTAAAAATGTAGAAATACAAATAGACAAAAATCCTCCTCCTCCTCCTCCTCCTCCACCTTATAAAGAAAAAGAAAAGGTTCCAAATTCATTTCGTTTTATGTGTTCGGGATGCTATGGATAGGAACACCTAGAAGCAAATAGATTGGCACTATTTATTTTTAGAGCTAAGTTTTTTGCCATTTTATAAGATATGTATTTTATTTAAGCCTCTGGGCAGATAACTAAAATAATTCAATAAGGTAAAAGATTTTCAATTTATTTACCTAAAATAGTTTGAACCTCTTTTCAGTGAATGAATTGATAATAAATAAACAAAGACCAAGAAGAAAAAAGCTGTAGCAGCAGATATCAATATACTAGATTCGCCATTTCCTAAAAAGCTATAGCGTATACCATCAATTAAGTAATATAAAGGGTTAAAATAAGATAGATACCTCCAAAAAGGGTCTAGATTATTTATATTAAAAAACACACCACCAAGGTATATCAAGGGTAGTAGAACCATCGAGCTTATTGCTCCAACGTGTTCAAATGATTTTGAATACATACCAATTGTTGTACCTAAAAAGCCAAAGCAAAGACCTCCAACAACAGAAAAAAACAAGAGGCTTATTGGGTTATGGATTCCTATAAAAGCATGAAATATAACAACATAGAATATCTCGCCAATGAATAGGGTTATAAGCCCGACTATCAATCCTCTCAAAAGGGATGCCAAGCTGCGCGAGAAGCTAAGCTGCAAAATTGAAAATGGAGCTGTTCGTAGGTCCTGTAATTCGTTTACATATTTTTGCCCCATAATACTGCTTGTAGCATTATCGAAAGAATTCTTGATTATAGACATTGCTACAAGTCCTGGAATTAAAAATTCTAGGTAAGAAGTATTTCCCTTCAATTCAATAGAGCGGCCAAGACTAACTCCAAATATTAAAATATACAAAAACGTATTGATCATCGGAGCTCCAATTGTTTGTAATGGAACTTTTAAAAAGCGCATCACTTCCCGGCTTAATAATCCACGAAACTGAATGTATTTATTCATTTTACCTCTTTTATTACTTTACTCATAACATCTTCGAGACTTCCCGGGGTTACTTTGATATCAATAATTTGATCAAGTATTATTTTAGCCTCATCAAGGAGGTTTTTGATTGTCATTTCATTAGGAATGATAAATTCAATAGTACTACCTTTTAGCTGTTTTAAATACCTACTTTTACAGGATTTAAGGTTTTGTAAAAGTGTAATTACTACCTTTTTCGAGGAAAAGTCTGCAATTAGCTCTTCTGTACCTCCGACATTTAAGAGCATACCATTATTGATAATACCGATTCTATCGCAAAGAACTCGGGCCTCGTCCAAGTAGTGTGTTGTCAGCAAAATGGTCATATCTTGCTGTTTGAGTTCTTCGATAAATTCCCATATAATTGCTCTAAGCTCTGTATCAACGCCAGCTGTAGGTTCATCCAGAAGTAAAATTTTAGGTCTATGTACAAGTGCCTTTATAATTAATAGCCTTCTTTTCATTCCCCCACTTAGCTGACTTACAAGTTTATCTTTTTGATACCAAAGGTGGAGTTTTTTCAGTAAATACTCTACGTATTGACTATCATAATGAAGCCCGTGATATTGTACATGAAACTTGACTATTTCATGAACAGTGAAAAATCCATACTGGATTAATTCTTGAGGTACGAAGCCAATAAATGATTTGGTGATTTTAGGGTCTTTATTTACATCGTATCCAAAGATTTTGATAGTTCCTTCCGTACCCTTTTGAAGGGTAACTATACTAGATATTAAGGTGGTTTTCCCGGCACCGTTTGGGCCTAATAGCCCAAATACCTCTCCGGGATATAAATCAAGGTTTAAGCTATCAACGGCGACAAATTTATTATATTTTTTTGTAAAATTAGAGATTTGAAGGGGGACCATTATTTTACTTCCTATAATCTAGTAAAAGGTGACTCCAATCCGAGCAGCAAATACCAGCAAACCCGAAAATTAAATCTCCTTTATATTTTGTATACATATTTAATATAGTTTTTTTGTATAAAATTGACTTATCATAAAAATATACAAAAAATGCAATCCAAATAAGTAGCCATAAGACTCTTGTCAAGGTACCAAGGAGGAAATTATGAGATATTCCTCTGTGCGAAAAAATCTTCGCGTAAAGTCTAAAAGGTAATGTCATAATGCCGCGAAAAGAAAGGAGTTTAATTTTATCTGCAACATCTAGATCAGGGTTCATATAAAGAGTACCAAACGTGAAAGTGCCAGCAAAAACAGTTAACAATCGCAGCGGTGGTTTGATAAATAAATAGACTACACCCAGTAGAATCGGCAAAGACAGAAGAAGATTAAATTTAGTATGCGTTTTGTACTGAGACATAAAGAAACATTACGAAATTTTATACGCTTTGTAAAGAACTAATGATGATATCAAAATCATTTCTATGTTTTGGATGAATTTCCACAATCTTTTTGTAGATCTCATTGAGACTATCATTTGAATCTTGGGTTGGAAGAACTTGGTCACTTGAGTTTTCAAATTGGGTGGTGTTTAATTGTACGATTTTTCCATCAATAATACCTAAATTTTTGATCTTAAGGGTGCAACCGTCTTTGACTCCTTTTTTTAGCTTGTCTCCATGCATCTTTACCACTTCGCTTAGCAAAGTATAAACGTTTGGTAATACTTTTAAATCGTTTAGGGTTATAGGCTGCGCTTTTTTTTGTACTATAAATTCGGTGTCATCCAATTTGATTTGTATTTTTTTATTTTGGGTTACTTGAAGCTCAACTGATTTATTGATGCTTTTTGTTCTATTTAAATGTAAATAAACAACTCCCGTTAAATCAGGAATACGTTCGTATGAGATTTGAAAGCTATTAAAAATACTACCTCTGTTGTTTTTCATGGAATTAAGAAAATCCCTTTTTAAAGCTTCAAGTTCCTTTGGTAAAGGAAAAAAAGAGATAATATGCTTAGGATCTATATTTCTTTGTTTGATAAATTTCACAACGTATTTATTATCTGCGCTAGAAAATATATAGTAGTACTGGCCGCTGTGAAGAGGTTTGAGTGGAGACTGCGTAAGGCTTTTGATCACTTCTTGCTGCTGATTACTTAAAGGGCCAAAATCCCATCTGTGATTATAACCTTGTCTTGTATGAATTTTAGAGTAATTAAAATGTTGACTTTTTGCGAGGTCTGGAAACATTGAAATAAAGAATATTAAAAAAAATAAAAGAAAAAAAGTTATTAATTTCATAGTCTTACAAATTGGTCAAAACTTTTAAGGTGTTTGGTAAAATTCTTTTCGTTAAAGTTTTTACTTGCAATAGTTCCGAATATGTTCTTATCTTGCGTACTGATAAATGCTTTGATCAATGAATCTTGGGACGATACATATTTACTGGTTAGAGATTCAAAACCATGTAATTTTGAGGAATGCTCGGCAATAAAATAGGATTTTTCTTGCTGAATATACTGGATATTTTTTCCACCAGGCACATAAGGTGTATTCACTTGATCAAGCATTAGGTTAAAAAGAAAAAGGAGCGGATTTATGCATTCAAAGGTTTGTGTTGATTTTGGTACAAGAGAGTCAAAAAATTCCTTACCAATCTTGTGATGTCTTGGAGCAATAGATTGAATAAAGTATTTTAAGTTCTCCTCTTTTTTATTTTCAAAGCTTATACAATATTCCTGTAGTTCTACGTAGTATAACTTAAATGATTCAATAATCTGCCGTTTTAATTGTAAAATATCTTTTGAGCTTTTATCTACCTTGATTTCATATATGTGAGCAATTTTTAAATGGCCGTTATCAAAAGATCCGATATGTCTTATACTTTGTTTGGTTACAGCCAAAGGAGTCGTTAATTGTATAGTTTTGCACGGCTGTATTTGATCACTTACGTATGCAATCACTGCGGTGAAAATAGGTTTCTTTAGGTTCTGTTTTTTTGATACAAGGGTAATTTTAGGAGCGCTTAGAGGACAAGTAAGATCGTTTGATAATGTAATGATTATTTTAGCTACCTCTTTATCGAGTGGAGCTGGACAGTGAAGCAGACCATTGAGGTATTTATTTATATAGGATTTGAGGTCTTTTTTAACGTGATGAGTTATTTTTTTGCTCAGTGACAAGCCCAGTATATGTTGAATTTCAAAATAGATTAACGAGTATTGGTTGTCGTTAAATACTTTGGTAAAGTAAAGCCTAAGGTTTTTATACTTACGAAATACAAGTTCTTCAACTAGCTTTAGAGGTTTTTTATAATCGATATCACTAATGAATGAGGGGTATTTTATCCCTATAGCAAATGCAAGAGTTGGTATATTGTCTATTGAAATACTCATCACACTCAAAACGTGCGGAGTATTTAGATTCTGAGCATGGGCTAAATTTTGTTTTTTTTGATGAAGATTTTTTTTTATAAAATAAAGAGTGGAAAAAATATCTTTTAGCTGTTCTTCTTTTCTTATTGTAAAAAATTCACTAGGAAATAAATTCAAAACAGCATGGAAATCAAAAAAATAATTCAAACCCATAACGTTTTGTTTCGGATTGGGTTGGATATGCTTTGGAGCCATTATTTGATATACTTGAGAGTATAACTCATTTTTATCTTCAATAGAAAATGTAGGCTTTATTGTTGAAAATATTTCATAGATTTTCTCTCTTTTTTCGTAATAATTTCTGCTAGAATCGCTACTTTCTTTCTTGGTATGTAAAACGCTTATAATGGTACGTGATATATTTTGAGACCATATTGGGAAGTTTTTTTCTAATTGCCTTCTTTCTTGCTCGGAGGATACTTCGATACACCAATCGCTAACTAGATAGTGTTTTGAGGGTTGCACGATAAAATAAAAAACAAGCGATCGTGTAAAGCAAAAGTCTTTGCATGTCTTATTTAGTAATGTTTGCAATATTGAATTTGATAAAAAAGCTAAAAGGTCTTCAGAATATTTTTGCTTAAAAAGTGCTTGTATAGAAAAAAGAAAAGGGTTTTTAGAGTCTTTCTTCAGGTTAATTAGAGGCAATGAGAGATCTAAATTTTTAAAGCAAAAATCAAGGGGAATGAATTTAGAATGCTGCCAGAAATCAATTTTTGACCGAGAAATAATATCTTCAATTAGATACTCAATTGATTGTACAAGTTGCAGTAGGCCTTTGCTTTTTGTCTTACTAAAGCCCACCGGCCAAATTTTTAGAAAATCTATTTTCATATAGCCTCACAAAAATTGAGCGAGTTATATGGATAAAATATATTATTATTTAATTCAACGTTTATCTTTTTTTATTTTGAAAATATGAATTCAAAATGTAGAGATCACCAGTGGGTAAAATGGCTAATTCTTTAAGACTTGGACTTGTAATATAGGTAGATTCAAAATGACAAATTGGGATAAATGGAACAGCCAGAGAGAGGACTTTTTCAGCTTTTTCAAGGCATTCGTTTCGGTATAAATCACTTGAGCAAAACGAAGCATCAATGTAACGCTTATATTCGTCACTCTCCCAGTTTGCGTAGTTGTAGGGGTTTTTTGCATCATATGCCCTTTCCAAAAAAGACAGTGGGTCTGAGTATTGACCAATCCATGACATTAACGCTAGGTTAAATTCACCAGATCTTAGCTTAATAAGGTGTGATTTGTACTCTTCGCAGATGATTTCAATTGAAATACCGAGTGTTGATTTCAAATGGTGCTGTATCGCTTGGGCCAATCGATTTTGTATATCGCTTTTGAAAAACCTCAGCGTTATTGGCGGTAAGTTTTCTCGTGAAAATCCAGTTTCGGATAATCCCTTTTCAAAAAGAGCCACCGATTGTGATAGGATATCTTTTTTCTTACCTGTGGTGAAATTTTTATCTTTAAAAAAGGGGGTAAGTCCATGGGCTACGTAATCATATTTTTGGGTTACGTGCTCAGTAAGTTCTTCTTTATCTACTGCTAATGAAAAAGCTTTTCTTATGTTTACATTATCAAATGGGGGCTTTTGTGTGTTGAAAGTAATAAAAGTAGTTCCAAGTACTGGTTTGTGGTTTATTAACTTTTTTTTCTTTAGGTTATTAATTGAATCAACAGGTAGCGGCGATAATAATCCTCCTAAAAAATCCATTTGCCCCTGCTCAAATAACTTAAGCGCTGTTGATTCATCTGCTATTATCGACGCGCGTATTCCTCTTAGTTTTAATTGTTCGCGATTCCAATAACACTGATTTCTTTCAAAATAAATCTCATTATCATTAGCCCAAATTTTTATAACATAGGGCCCATTGGTAATCATTTTCTCAGGGTCGATGGCTTGGTAGTCACCATTTTTCACATTAGTAGGAAAGAAAACCGGGTGCGTTAGCATTTTTGTAAAGTGGGGAGAGGGTTTTTCAAGCATTACTTCAAGGAGGTAGTCATTTATAGCCTTTACCCCAATTAGATCGGTTGAGCACGTGCCTTTTTTTGCTTTTTCTCCATTTTTTATAATATAAAGCAAGGAAGTGGAGGTTGAATTAAACCCCGGGGATAATACTTCTTTCCACGAGCGTTCAAAATCATGCGCTAAGAGTGGAGTTCCATTAGACCAAGTTGTTTTTTTTAGGGTAATTACATACCTTAGAAATTGATTATCAACACTTACGGTATTTGCAATATTATTTTCTACGCTTCCATCGGGCGCAAGTTGCATCAGTCCATCAAAGATTAATCGAGAAGTAAAAAGCGAAATGGGGTCTGAAAATTTTCTTGGGTCTTTGTTTTGAGGAGAAAATGCAAAATTAAGGCGTAAAATTTCCTTTTGATTGTTATGGGGTTTTTCTGAACACGATGTTCCTAAGAATAAGACAATGATTGATATAAGAATTCTCAAAAAAAACCTAAGCTTTTGAATCAATAAAAGCATTATATAGATCTTTATATTTTACACTGAATAAAAAAACTGGAGATGAAACTTGAACGGAACCCTAATTCTATAAACTCCTTATTTAATTATATTTAAATTAATTAAAAAATATAATTGTATTTTTAAATTAAATAGTACTATTTATATAAATTAAGGTGTTTATGAAAAAGACGTTATTTTTTTTGCAAACTGTGCTTTTGGGGATTAATTTAATATCTAATCCAATATTTTTAGATGAAAAACCTATGAAACACATTGATTTCTCCAAAAACTTAGAAACAGAAAAAAAGGTATATGTGATCCCAAAAAAACCTGAATCACATAAAAAAGAAATATCTACCTCGATTGTTTTTCCTAGAGCTTTTGAAAGCAAAAAAAGAAATCCTGTTCACGTGCAACTAAGTGTCAGTGAGTTCCTTATTGGGTGTAAAACGGAAAAACCGAACGTTTTTAATCTACATGAAAACCCTAATGGGCAAGCAATTCGGATCATTGTAGATAATAATCCATACATGACCTATAGCTACAGCTTTGATGATGACGACATTCCACACAATAATTTCAGGCTAGCAAGTTTTTCTTTACCACAGCAAATAAGTTCAGGCCCCCATTCAATTAGATGCTTTCCTGTATACTCATTTGGTGAAAGCGTTAAAAGTTCAGAGGCGTTTTCAAATACAGTTTTTTTCTTAAAAGAAAATAGCAAGCTTGGCGCTATAAATATTGATTTGGAAAAACCCTATTTGACATATAATGAGCCCCAAGGGCGTTATCCATATATAAATAATCAACCTATTCTTTTAGATTTTCTCTTATCAAACTGCGATTTATCTAAAAAGGGGTATAAGGTTCTTTTGACAATAAATGACAAAGATGTGAGTTACTTAACAAGTTACTGTCCCTACCTTATATATGGTCTCGATATAGGTACTCATCAGCTAAGGCTTAGACTACTAGATGAAAATAATGAAGTTGTAGCGGGAGTATACAACGATGTAGAACATAGCTTTGTTATAGAAAAGGGTAACTGATGAAAAATCCAAAGAAAAAAACAGGTCCAAAAAAGAAAAACTTTTCTATTACCGATGCTGTAGATAATCTAACAAGTATTGTCCAGGCAGATAGCTTAAGCACGAATAAAAACAGCGCTTCTACTGAAAATAAAAGCTTAAAACGGTTTCAAAAGTTATCTTCAAGAGAAAAAAGTGAGACAATTGCTTCGATGAAGCAGACCTTTAAAACCGTCCATAACTATTTGAAGCACGTATATAATAAAGGGCAAGATGAGTTAAAAGACCGTGATGTCCAAAGGGGAGTTAATGCAATCATGGTATTAGCGGATGAGGCCGCTAATAAGTTGCAATCGTTTTCTGATGTTTTTAGTTACATTGCAACAAGCCCTAAAGAAAGGGAATTTTTGGAGTACAAGCACCTTAAAAAGTACTTCAAAAAGAAAATAATTAAAAGGTTTGAGCAAGTACTCGATTCTGAGGCAAAGTGGCATGAACAGTGGATTATTGATGATAATTTAAATGTTGAAAAGCAGGGTCTTAGGGACTTTGAAATGGTTAAAAGAGATAAGAACTACGAGCTTTTTTACATACGAAAAAATGATGGGACCCCCCTTTTCAATAGAAACCTTTTACGTCATATAAAACTTGTTAGTGATTTCGATGAACTTATTAAAGGATATCAAGGAGAGGATCCTCTTTTTCGAATAAATATTTTGCTAGATCATGAAGCTCAAGATATAGCGGAGCAAATTAAAGAAAATTCAAAAAAAGAATTAGAAGACTTTTATCATGAGGCAAATAAGCACAAAGAAATCCCAATGGTTTCAAAAGTCATTAAAGCAACAGTATCACTTATGCTTGCCTCTAGTTCAAAAAATAGTATAGACAGTTCTCCTGCAAAGGTTTGTACGCGGTATTTAGTAGATTTTCACCGATTTTTAAGGGAGATACTCGAATCTAAAGAGTATAAAAAGATAAACTCTGTTTCAATAGTTGAATTAGATAAACTAACAATTGCAACTTTGAAGCTCATTCATGCTTTTTCCTATGCTTTTTTTGCTCATAATGGCAAGAAAAACGAGATGCTTGATTATCTTAAATGGTTAATAGAAAAGGCTTTAGTAGGATACAAGTTTCCAGAAAAAGAAGGAATTTCTACTGATAATTTTCTATCTTTAATTTACGATATTAACGATCATGTAACGCGGGTGTTAAAAAATTTTCCGAGTGGCCCTCTTTTTAAAACGCTCGATATTTTTCAAGAAAGAGGTCAAAAAGAAGGTTTTGACCCCATAAATCAGGGTAATTCACCCTCTTTACTATACACGTTAGAGCTAGATGATACGAACTGTAATTGCTTGAAGATTCCTTGCCCTACAATACACACATTTATTGATAAAGCAAAAATTGTACCTGAATTTTTAGGTTTTTTAAAAAGCTACAGTCATGAATCCAAGAAAAAACTTCAGCATCTTCATTTTAATCTTCAAGATTCTACAACGTGGGAAGAACATGCTCGATGTGATGCTCTAAAGATTCTTGAAAAAAACTCCGAGTTTTCAGGTCAATTGATTTTGATAACCCTTCCAAAGAAAAGTGATTTCTATAATCAATTAAATGAGTATAAAAAACTCTCCTCATCATCGGATTTTATAGCAACTTTCTTGCAGCAGATTGAAAGTAGAGAGGAATGCGGTTTTTATTTTTCTAAAAAAATGAAAAAAGACCTTGTGAATGAGTTTACAGTTTCTATTTTCCCTCTAATACACCAAGTTTTTTTTAAAAATAAAATAAAAATTTCTCGCGAAGAGCGCTTAGACTTCATTGAAATCTTTTACTTATTTTTACAATTGAAATTTATTGATATAATAAGACCTAAATCTTTTAGTTTTTCTTGTAAAGATTGCGTGGATTATGGAGCGCTTACGTCAGCTTATTTTTTTTCTACTTGCAAATATTTTTCAAAAAAAGATAAATGGAGTAAGACTGAACAAGAACATTTTATGTGGATTCTTCAGGGGCCAGCTCTTATCGTTAGGGAGCGTTTAATTGATTATAATGAGTTTAGTAGAATGGCCAGTGCATTAACACGCACCTGCGCTACATTAATCAAAAAACACGATCAGTTCAAAGAGCATATAGCGCCGCTTTTTACGCCAGGTTTTTTTGAAAATATCTCAGTGGACTTTGAGTAACTTTAATTGCTCATTTCTTTGATCTGATTGTTATATAACTGCAAATTGGTGTGCAAAGTTTTTGATCTTTCAAGTAATTCCAAAAAGTCTTTTTGAAACGCTTTATTATCTATTAAACTATCGCCCTCGTTCATATTTTCTGCCTTATTAATGAGCATAGAAATTCTAGACATAGCTGTATTTATTAAATCTACTTCACGGCTAAAATATTGTTTGAAGTTAGCAGGAGTTTTTAGAGCATTTAGAATTGTTGCCTGCTTTAATCTTGTCCTTTGCCACTCTTTATTTAAATTAAATAAAAATCCGTAGTGGTTGATATCATTCATCATTGTATCAAGCTTACTAAGTATTGCATTCACTTGAAGATAAATCCCATCTTGGGTGAGGAGCTCCCCAATAGTTCCTTTGCCTGATGATACAATTTCTAAAATGTTATCTAGGTAACTTGTAGCGGATTTAATATTTTTAAACGACGATCCAAGATTCTGAAAGGTATTGAAATCATCCATAACGTTAATCGCATTATTAATATTATTCATTGCTTTGGAGAAATTATCTATTGAGTTGAGTAAAGAATTAATAAGGTCTGAATTGTTGATATTCGATAAAAGTATAGATGCTTCATACATTGTTTCGTCAAAAGATCTTATTGAAGCGCTTAGTTCGTCACCATTTTGGTCAATCCAGTAAATAACCTTATCAAGTGTCTCTTCAACTTTTTCAGACAGGTTGGAGATTTCACTAAATGCACTTTCAAGAGGGTCGTTGGATTCTGCGTAGATTAGGGATTTTTGGTCCAAAAGCGTTGGTTTAACACCTCTTGGAGGGGCTTTGGGGATAATAGCTATTGATTTTTCTCCGAGAAGACCAGATGTTTGCACAGTTACAAGATCTGTGTTGTACACTCTCACACTCGAGTCAACGTGAAGATTTAGCTGGTAAAAATACACTTGGCCTAGTTCGTCTGTTGGTTGTTCACGCGCATGCTTTATCTGTTCAATGGATACGACCTCGCCAACAGGTTTACCAGCAAATAAAACGCGCGTTCCAACAGATAGACCGTTTATATTAGAGAAGCGAACTTTAAGAGTTTCTTTGCCATCCCCAACAGTTGGTTCTAAGAAAAGAATCATTCCAATTATCAAACCACATGCTATGACAACAAATAAGCCAATCAGCATATTTTTTGCGTAATCAATCAAAACTTTTCCTCCTTAAACTTCTTGGATCTTGAGCCATTGAATTTTTCATAAAATTAATTATCGGGTCATCAATGTTTAAAAAATTATCGATAGTGTCAACGTATGCTATTTTGCCGTCTTTATGAAGTGCTAGCCTGTCTGCAACAAAAAGTGCAGAGACAATATCATGTGTAACTACTATACTGGTAGCTTTGAGCTCTTTCTGAGTTTTTACAATAAGCTCATTTATTTGCAATGCGGTAATTGGATCAAGGCCCGTTGTTGGTTCGTCATACAAGAGTAGCTTAGGTCTATAAACAATAAGTCTTGCAAGTCCTGCCCTCTTTCTCATACCACCAGAAAGATCAGATGGCATTTTTTTTTGAGAGCCATCTAAATCAACCATCTTTAAAGCTTCATTTACTCTGTCTTGTATTTCAGAATGTGTAATTAATTTTGAACCCGTAAGCCTTCTATGTTGATTTAAATAAAAACCTGTATTTTCTTCTATGTTTAAAGAGTCAAATAATGCGGCTCCTTGAAAAAGCATTCCAATATCGCGGGTAGCTTCGTATTTTTCTTCACCCCGTAAACTAGTAACATCTAGACCATTTATTTTTATAGTGCCTTTGTCACACTGGTCAATACCTATTATATGTTTCAATAAAACGCTTTTACCCACACCTGATCGACCCAAAATAACGAGGGTTTCTCCTTTATCTACCTTAAGAGATAATCCCTTAAGCACTTCTGCTTTGCCAAAAGACTTCCAAAGATTATCTACCTCGATCATGAGAACCACCCAAAAGCATTTTCTATTGAGTTTAGCCCAAGAGTTATGAAAAAATTGGAAAAGAGGATAAAGGTATAGCAGATCACAACACTATTTGTTGTTGAGCGGCCAACTCCTTCAGCGCCGCCGCTTGTCCTTATCCCTTTAAAGCATGATATAGTTACAATGACCATACCAAAGAAAAAAGACTTTACTATTCCTATTAAAAGATCAAAGTTTGTAATGTATAGGGGCATAGGGTCAAAATAAGTTGTTGCAGGCATTTTAAACAAGAAAACAGATACTAAATAGCCTCCAAAAATCCCCATGAATATGCTAAAAACAGAGAGCAAGGGCATCATGATTAAACCTGCAATAAATCTTGGTGCTATAAGGTAGCGATTGGGATTAACTGCCATAGTTTCTAAAGCATCGATTTGTTCTGTAACTTTCATTGTGCCTAATTCGGCACACATTGCAGCACCCACTCTACCTGTTACCATAAATGCTGTAAGTACAGGTCCTAGTTCTGTAATCATTGCTTTTCCAACCATTAATCCTGTGGCGCCAGCAAGTCCTTTATCACTTAGCTGAAAAAAAGATTGTGCTGCAAGAACAAGACCTGTTGAAAAACCAGTCATAGCGACAACAGGTAAGGATAGAACACCAATGCTGTAGAGTTGATCATTGATAAGACGCCATGCAGGGAACTTTTTTAATGTTGCTATTATGACGTTATAAATTAGTACAACAAATTCGCCGGTGGAATTAAGGAATGAAAAATTTATCGTTAAGTTTCTCATATAGCTAATATATAAAAAATTTTATTTTTATGATAGCAAAGAGAACGGGTTTTTAATCAAAAATTTTAAAAGTGGTTATTATTTGTTGAACAATTTGTGGTACGGGATACTCCGCGCTAATTTCTAAAGCATTTTTTGGTTCTTCTAAAGCATCAAATTGTGAATCTAAAAGTTTAGGATTAAAAAAATGATTTTTTCGCGTTAAAAGCCGTGACTTGATAGCCTTTTTTTCGCATTTTAAATAAACAAATTTCAAATCGTTTGAGCTGCATAAAATAGATCTATATGATTCTTTAAGGGCGCTACATGAGAGTACAATGTTTGGGTTATCACTGATTAATTTCGAAAGCGCTAGTAACCATGGCTGGCGGTCTTTATCGGTTAGAGGTATCCCATCTTTCATTTTATGTTTGCTTGAATTACTGTGGTAGTCATCACCTTCAAAGAAAGGGTATCTGATTTTTTTCGACAAAAAATCGCCGACTGTTGATTTTCCCGAACCAGAAACCCCCATTATTACTATTTTCATACGACTAATAATTGTTTAATCTAGCTTTTATCGTTTTTGTTGATTCATAATTTCGCCGTAGGCCCTAACTTGCCCCTCAAATGCTTGAAGAACTGTTGCTTGGAGACTGCCATATTCTTGCATTATATTCGTTTGTAGACTTATTTCACTTTCTTGTTTCGTTTTTTCACTACCTCTTTTCAAATTCTGAGTTTCGATTTCTTGACGAGCCATTGGCACCAAATTTGTAGCACTTGTTGTGGCTAATGCCGGTATTGCCTTTTCACAAATACTAATAACACTATTAAAATTTTTAACCACTGGAATAACAGTTAAAACTTGTTTAATATACTGGGGATCTAATTTGCCTATAAAACTAAGCGCCATTCCTTTAGCGTCCATAAATTTCATCTCTTCTTCTGCACATGCGTACATTTCTTCTACTGTTTTATCACACGCTTTTGTTTCAATTCTTTTTCTTGCAACAACATCAGCTTTCATATCAGATATGGCCAACATGATCATTTTTGTAATATTGGCTATTTTAATCATAGGATTTTCCTCTGCCTCCCTGCTGTGTAACAGGTTTTGTGCGAATTTTGGCTCTTCGGTATTTTCTACAAGTGGAAGAGAATCTTTTTTAGGAAAAAGTGGGTGGGCAGCCTGCTCTTGGCGTGATGTTTGAGGGCTATTTTCTTGTGTTCTTTGGTTTTCAGAGCCTGCAGAAGGCTTACTAGCTTCAGAGGAGGCCTTTGTCGTGCTAACTCCAACTCCTGAATTTTTATCCCTTGATAAAAACCCGATGTTGATGAAGTTAACTGTATTATTTATTTTGAAATTTTCTTTGTTTTTTATCCCCATAAATTAGCCTTGTATATTTTGTAATTGTTGAATTATATGTTTATTTGTTGCAGTTATTTCTGAAGCAATTGCTCCTCTAACTCTTTTGTCAGCCGTACTTTTACTAAGCTCGCTTGATTGAGTTTCAATGTTTTTTCTTTTTTTCGTAGCAGCTGCAGTGTTTTTTTCAGTAGATGCTTGCGCCATGGTTTGTTTTTTTACTTCGGTGCGCTCTACCGATTCTATATTTTTAGACCATTTTTTAACTGTATTATCAAGTATTTTGGAAACGTTTGCAGGCATAGTTTCTGAGAAAATATTAAGTGGCTCTAAGTTGTTATAACAGCGTACTGAGAGGTACCCTACCTGCGCTAGTAACGCAGCCTTTGATATTACGCCCATAATACCAGATGGATTTGCCCCTGTTGCTGTAAAAGCTGAATCTAAAGCAAGAGAAAGAAGTATAGCGCTTACATTAGTGTTGTTTTCTGAATTATAGGTAAATTCATTTAAAAGCTGGTTAGCCACAGCTGTACTATCCATGATTAGCGAATAAAAGTTTGACCAAAACCCGTTCCATTCATTTTTTGTCTCTTGTTCGTGATTTTTGTAACTTCTAAGAAGTTTTGCAAGTGACTCTACTTGGTCCATGAGTTCGCCACATTTTAAATCAAGTAGCTGGTCATCTGCCATTAAAGCTTGCATCGCAACCCTAACATGCGCCCCAGCGCTGCTATTTAAATATTTGCAGCATGCTTTGTCAATATTGCCAAATTGTTTTTTTAATGCTATGCGATCGTTATATAAAAAGCGTTTATTCATGACATCTTCTGAAGATTTAATGCTTGGGAGAAGAGATGGTAACTCTTCTTGTGTGCAATTATCAGAAGAACTCGTAGCATGATCTGGCTTTTTTTCTACACTTTTAGAGTGCGGAATATCTACATTATGACCGCTAATATTTGCCGAGCCTGCTATTTTGTCAACGTCGAGTACGCTATCTGGATCGTTTTGACTTTGGGTTGTTCTTAGTCTAAATAATGCTGGAATAGATGTGATAAAACTATGAGTTCTACTTTCAGCTTTAAAATATAATATATTTTTTATGCCCATTAGTGTCCTATAATATTTAAATAGTGTCTAAAATTTTTGCTCGGAGATATAGCAAGATATTTATGCTCCTTTTTGCGAGGAAGCATTGAGCCAAAATGCTTCTAGTTCTTTAACTCGCTCTATGAGTCTTGGATCTTTGAGCGCGTGATTTGTTTTGCATTCGTCCAGGTTCTTTTCTCCTTCGATAAAAAGCCCTAGATTAAAATGGCACTCTGCAAGGTGGAGAAACGTTTCGAGTGGTGGGCTACTTAGCTGAGAAAGGACGTTGAAAGCCTTGGCAGCGAGTTCAAATTTGTTGCAGTTCATAAGGCACACACCCAGTCCATACCAGTGATTCTCGCAGGTTGTGGAGTTAACTACAAGCTGATGGTACAATGGCATTGCGTCTTCAAAGGAGCCTATACTAGATAACTTTTTTGCAAGAGCTTGGATGATGAGGGTGTCTTCTTGAACAAGTGATTTGTGCGAGCGAACTTTTAAGCCAAGGGACTTGGATATATCGGCTAGTGTGTTCAATGAAATATTCTTTCCCTTACTATTATAACTTCCCAATAGTTGTTTTCCTTTTAACATATAAAAAACTTAAGCTTTGATGGTTTGGTTAATCATTCTATTTTTGCTTCTAGAGTCGTCATTTGCAATTTCTGAAAGGGTTCTCCAGATCATTTGATATGATTGAGTCTCCAACTGTAAATCAATCATAGTAATGTCTAAATTAGTTTTGCACGAATCTTGAAGAGAGGCGAGGGATTCGTGAAACTTTTCAAAGGCCTCAAAACTAATTTTTTGGCCGTCAATACTTTCATAGTCATAGTCACCGGTACTTTCGCCAATTAGAAGTAGGTGGGGAGATATCTTCTCGTTCCTACCATCAAGTCTAAGGTATTTCTGGGCTTCTATTGCGAGTTTCTGAAATTCTTTAACCTCATCGCAGAGTCCATTTTTTTTGGTTATATCGACTGTTTCGCTTTTATCTTTAGCGGCTTCTTCTTTTAAACTTTTTATCTTTGGTTCGATTGCCTTGAGCTTTGAAATGATGTCCTGAACATAGGATATTTTTCTTGCGTTTTCAGAAAGCGATGCTTGATTTTTACCATCAATGCCCCTAGCAAGCATCATTGTTGCATGGGTTAGATCGATATGACCTTTGACATGATTATCATTGATTTCTGGTAATGCTGAGGTTACTGTATCATCTGACATGGACACTCCGTAGGTATAGGTTATAAAAAAAATTCTTTTTATTAATGGTGTAATTACACTGCATCTTTCAAGTGATAATCTAACAAAAAAAATATTATTTTTCTACAAAAAACTAAATTTAATTTAATTAAAATAAAATCTTTTACGATATTTCTTTTAAATTATTAAGATTTAATAAAGTAGATTTTTCTTTAAAGAAATGTTTTTTTGGTTATATATAGAAAAAATATATTGGAGTAGTTATGGCTCGAAGAAATCGCAGTATAGAAATTTTTAATGCATCAAAAAAAATTTTACCAGGAGGGGTGAATTCTCCTGTCAGAGCCCTTCAGGGGCTAATGGTGGACCCGATTATTGTAGATCGCGGTGCTGAAGATATCATTGTCGACATCGATGGCAATAAGTATATAGATTTTTGTATGAGTTGGGGCGCGCTCCTTCATGGACATGCCTACCCATCAATTGTATCTAAGGTTCATGATAGAATAAACAGAGGGACATCATTTGGCATTTCAACTAAAGAAGAGCAAAAATATGCTGAAAAAATTGTAGAGGGAGTATCAAGTGTTGAAATGTTGCGATTTGTTTCATCGGGTACTGAAGCTGTCATGAGCGCACTGCGTCTTGCGCGGGGATTTACCAATAAGGATCTAGTGATTAAGTTTGATGGAAACTATCACGGACATGCTGATCCCTTTCTTGTAAAAAGCGGATCTGGGCTTGCAAACCAAAAATCCTCTCCAACATCTTTAGGTGTTCCAAAAGGGGTTTTTGAGAACACAATTTCGCTCCCATATAACGATCTAGAAGTTTTTTCTAAGGTTTTATCTCGTAAAGATGTTCGAAAAAATCTTGCAGCAATTGTCATCGAGCCAATAGCAGCTAATATGGGTGTTGTTCCTGCCGATCATAGATTTCTTAAATTATTAAGGCAGTATGCCACAGATCTTGGGGCTGTATTAATTTTTGATGAAGTTATCAGTGGATTTCGTGTGGCCAAAGGAGGAGCAGAATCTCTTTACGATATTTATCCAGATTTAAGTTGTTTCGGTAAAATTATTGGAGGGGGCTTTCCAGCGGCAGCTTTTGGGGGTAAGAAAAAAATCATGGAGTTCCTTGCCCCGCTGGGTACTGTTTACCAGGCAGGAACTCTTTCGGGGAACCCCGTTGCAATGGAAGCTGGCATGGAATCTTTTAGACTGCTTGAGCAACCCTCTTTTTACAAAGAGCTTGACCGCAAAACAAAAATCATAACAAAGCCTGTTGAAAAAGCAATAAGTGGTGGGTGTATTCAAAGCTCTGTTGGTATGTTTACTCTTTTTTTTGGGGTAGATAAGGTTAAGTCCTTTTCCGATTTAAAGCAAATGGACTCCAAGCTTTTTGCTCAGTATTTTCGTTTTATGTTAAGCAAAGGGATTTACATCTCGCCGTCACCTTACGAGGCATGTTTTATATCTATGGCCCATAGTGACAAACACCTTGAGCACGTAAGGGATTTAATACTCAAATTTATAGATATGCATAAAGATAAATGTGTTGCTACTTCTAAAGAATTATGCGGGGTAATGCCTTGAGAATTTTGGCCGTATTTTGGACTGGATTGCTTTTATTTTGTTCTCTTTTTTCTAATGTTACAATTATTGAAATGAATCAATATCTCGGAGATGAGTATTTAGATGAGATATCGCGCAAAGTGGATAGTTTTTCTAAAAGCTCGGATTCTACGCTGATTTTGAAAATTAATTCCTCAGCAGGGGATTTACAAAAATGTTTGTTTTTAGGAAAGCAAATTGCGGATTTGAAAACAAAGCAAAAAAAATGCGTTTATGTTTACATAGACAAAAAAGCTGTGGGTCCAGCAGCTCTTTTCCCTTTCATTGGGGATAAAATTATGACATCAATGTATTGCGCATGGGGCGATATTCCATTTGGAACTTTTGAAACCATGTCGAATAGAGATCTAGAAAGTACCATTTTTTCGTTCTTACCACCAAAACACCCAAAGCTTGAAACCATGAAAGGTCTTATTCAAGCAATGATAGATCCTCATTACCAAATTGTATATGAAAAGGGGCTAAGTGTGTTTAACAAAGCTGAGAACGCAAGCTTTGATCCATTGATTTTAAGTTTATCGGGTATGCAATCCATAGGTGTTGTTGATGAGGTCATGGAACCTAATGAACTTGATGAAAAACTGGGTAGGATTGAAGGTAGTAATGCCAATAGTACCATTGGTGATTATCAAATACTCAACGAAGAATTTCAAAAGCAGATTAGCAAGTATTTGCCTCAAGAAAAGGGCAGTGAAACTCGCATCGGTTTGATTAATATCGCCAACAAAAGCGCAATTACTCAATCAACTTTCATATATGTGAACCTTTCACTGAAAGAGTTTATCAAGCAAAAAGTAGATTTTGTTGTTTTAAATTTAAATACTCCTGGAGGGGAGGTTTTTTCTACTTTAAAAATAGTTGATTTACTTCAAAAATTAGACATACAAAACAAAATCCCTGTCATTGCCTATGTCAATAATTGGGCTGTTTCTGCAGGCGCAATGCTTGGATATTCATGTCGATTTATTGGTTCGATGCCAACATCTTTGATGGGAGCTGCAGAGCCAGTAATAATGGGCCAGCAAGGAGGCGCTGTGAGCGCTTCAGAGAAAATAAACTCAGCTCTTCGCGCTGAATTCTCAAATATTGCTAGCTTTTATGGGAGAAATCCCCTAATTGCAGAAGCAATGGTTGATAAAGATGTGATTTTAGTACAAAGAAAAGAGGAAATATTAAAACTACCAAGCGAAGATGAAATCATCAAAGGAGGAGCATTTCCTGATTTGATTATCAGTCGAAAAGGTAAGCTTTTGACTCTTACAGCCACTCAATTATTAGACTTAGGTATTTCGAATTTTTATATTCCTAAGGATTTAATTTCAGAAACAAGTTTAGAAGAAACAGAAATGCCCACTGAGCAGCCTGGGCAAATTTCTCTTTTCAAGTTACCCATTTTCGAAAATATTCCAAATAAGGTGTTTGTGGAGTATAAAGATTGGCGGGTGAATTTTTTTAGTTTTTTAACCCATCCTGCTGTTGCTAGTCTTTTGTTAATGGGGTTGATAATCGGCTTTTATATCGAATTCAATTCACCAGGATTTGGTATATTTGGAGCTATTGGCCTTGGGTGTTTAGTTTTAATTTTAATATCAAGTTTTGCAACCCACACTATAAACTGGATTGAGGTAATAATCTTGATCTTGGGACTGATATTACTTGCACTTGAACTTTTTATCATTCCAGGGTTTGGAATTCCAGGTATTTTAGGAATAGCATTGACAATTATAGGTTTATTTGCGCTAATGCTTCCAGGTATTGATAAGGTGAATATCTTTGAACCGGGGATGGTAAAAGTGTTTGGTTATTTTTTTATTGAGAAAATCGCGTGGTTATTCGGAGCGGTGGTTGTTTCTATTGGAGCAATATTTGTAATGGCAAGGTTTTTTTCTAAGCGTTTTTTTCGATTTTCAAAGCTTGTTCTTGAAGGCGAGCAAGATAGTAGTGAGGGGTATGTCTCGGGCCCTTTAAGCAAGGACTTACCCAGGGTTGGAGATCAGGGAAAAACAGCGACCCCACTTAGGCCGGGCGGAAAAGTAATAGTTAACGACACTCTATTTGATGGCTCTTCGGGATCGGGATATATTGACAAAGACGTTCCTATAGTAATCGAGGCCGTTGATGGGAATAAATTAATTGTAAAAAAAAGTGAATAGGTAAGTTTAATTTGACTACGGCTATATTGATTTTAATCATTTCATTGGTTCTCATTGCAGTGGAGTTTTTTGTACCTGGAGGAATATTTGGTATTACCGGTGGGTTATTATTCTGCATATCTATCATTGTTAGCGCATTGAGATCTCAAGGTGTTATAACGCCTGTAATATTTATTATTGGCGCGATTTTAATGCTTTATTTGACAATTAAGTGGGCGCTTTGGAAGATAAAAAAAAAACCGGTACTCTTTGCAAAAGATGGGCAGTTTGGCTTTGTAGCTTCAAAGTACGACACATCACTGATAGGTAAAAAAGCTGTGGCCTTGACCGATTTAAAACCATCTGGCCATATAGTGTGTGATGGTATTAGAGTACAGGCTGTGTCGGAAAGAGGTTACATCAGCAAAGATAATCACGTAAAAGTTATAGGTGGCGAGGGTGCTCGCCTCATTGTTAGAAAAATTGAATAAGGAAATATCATGGAAATTTCGACTCTTGGTCTTTATGCATTAATAATTGTTCTTGGGATCATTGCCCTCATATTTATTGTCATAATAGGTAAATATATTAAACTTTGGTTTCAGGCTATTGTATCTGGTACGCCGATTTCTCTTTTTAACATTATCGGAATGAGTTTAAGAAAAATTCCTCCGCAGGTTATTGTCAACGCGCGCATCAACTCGTACAAAGCAGGACTGAAAGATATAAGCGTCTCTAATTTAGAAACCCATTTTCTTGCAGGGGGGAGGGTCCTTGAGGTAGTTAGAGCTATGATTGCTGCCGATAAGGCTAACATTCCTCTTGATTGGAGACAAGCTACCGCAATTGATTTAGCTGGTAGGAATATTTTAGAAGCCGTAAGGACCTCTGTTAATCCCAAGGTTATTGATTGCCCGAGTGTTGAGAGAAATCAGTATATTACAGCTGTTGCGAAAAACGGTGTGCAACTTCTGTGTCGAGCACGAGTGACTGTCCGCACTAACATCAAACAACTTGTTGGAGGGGCTACAGAAGAGACCATTATTGCAAGAGTAGGAGAGGGTATTGTTAACGCTATCGGAGCATCTCAAACACATGCTGATGTATTAGAAGCGCCAGAATTAATTACACGCCTTGTTCTTGAAAAGGGTTTGGATGCGCAGACAGCTTTTGAAATATTATCAATTGATATTGCAGATATAAGTGTTGGAGATAATATCGGAGCGCAATTAAAAAT
>MDTG01229920.1_pt1 | contig 26140 bp, 27 predicted proteins | sample 811421 | NCBI WGS metagenome assembly MDTG01 (sample SAMN05326645, study PRJNA326480) | marine metagenome | isolation source: seawater | place: Pacific Ocean: South East | collected 2011
CCCCCCCAGACCCCCCATCTTGGGGCCCGCGAAAGCACCAGGGGCTGGTGCTGCGGGAGGTGTGATCTTCCTCGCCTCGAGAGTTGTCGCGCACCAGCCCCTTACGCTTTCGCTCTGAGGTGTGTGCTGGGCCCCAGGAATGGGGCCCTGACAGCCCCTTGTGCGCTCTTGCGTCCCCTCCGCCGTGTTGGCTCGGGAGGTTCGGCGTCGCCAGGGCTAGTCGATCTTGGTCGGTTGGGGGCCGTCCGGCTTCTTCGGCTCTTCCTTCTTCGCCGCAGGCTTGGCCTCTTCCTTCTTCGGCTCTTCCTTCTTCGGCTCTTCCTTCTTGGCCGCTTCCTTCTTCGGCTCTTCCTTCTTGGCCGCGGGCTTGGCCTCTTCCTTCTTCTTGTCGTCGTCGCTGACGGCCTTGTCGACCTTCTCGCCCGTGTCCTTGGCCTTCTCGCCGTCGCTCTTGGCGGCCTTGCCGGTGTCAGCGGCCTGCTTGGCCTCGCCGGGCGCGTCCGGAGTGTCGACGCCGGCCTTCTCGGCCGTAGCGCAGCCGAGGGTCAGGGCGAGCAGAAGCGAGAGCGTGAGGGCCTTCATGAGTCGTCTCCTCGAGAGCGCGTCAGATTAGCGGGCCCGAGGGAGCCGAGCCACCGGGGGCGAAGTCCAACAGGAGCGGATCGAGCTCGGCTCCCAGCTCGCGCAGGGCCTCGGATCGAGCGGGCGCGTCGAGCAGCGGGAGCAGAGCGGCCCCCGCGGCGCCGAGGTGGGCGGGGCCGAACTCGGCCTCCCCCGCCGCGCTCGCTCGCCGGCTCGCCTCGCGCTCCAGGAGCGCCAGCGCGAGCGCCTCGCGGGCGAAGGAGACGCTCAGTACCCCGTCCTCCTCGTAGGGCGCGCCGTGCAGGCGCTGACGCAGCAGCCGCCGCAGGGCCTGGCTGGCCGCGGGGGTCGGGCTCGAGCGGGGGCTGCGGCACGCGAGGGCCAGGGGCTCGCAGGAGCTCACGCGCTCGGCCGCCAGGCGCAGCGCCGACCTCGCCCCCTCACCCCCCGGCGGGGCCTCCTCGACGAGGAGCGCCTCGTAGCCGGCCTGCAGGCGCGCTCCCAGGCGAGGACCCAGCGGGACCTCGCCGGCGGCGCGCGCGAAGGCGAGCAGGGCGCCGCGCGCCGCCGCCAGGGCGCCCCAGGCGTCCCCGGGCGCGCTGTCCACGCGCTGGATCAGGAGGGGGAGCGTCTCGCGCAGGGAGAGCGAGAGCACCGGCAAGCCGCCCGGCAGCTGGACGGGCCCCCGCCGCAGGCGGGAGCGTCGGGCGGCGGCGCGCAGGAGCGGGCGCCAGCGGTCGAACTCCTCGACCACGTCGCCGCCCTCGGCCGAGTCAGCCGGGAAGTGCTCGCTCCAGCCGCGATCCGCCACGACCAGGGCGTTGGCGGTCGGCAGCAGGCTGAGCGGAAAGAGCTGCCAAGCGAGGGGCTCCTCGGCGGGTTCGAGCTGGGCGGGCTCGGCCAGGTAGGAGCCCTGGACGTCCAGGTCGCGCGGATCAACGAGGGGGACCTGGACCAGGGCGGCCGAGCCCAGGCGGGCCTCGAGCGCCGCGCGCTCCGCAGGCGAGAGGGGTCCCAAGGGGAAGGCCCCTGCCCCTGGAGCCCGCGCGGGGTCCACCCGCGTCCCCTGGAGGAGGGCGAAGGGCAGGCTGGCGCTCGCGGCCGGCCACCCCGCCGCGACCTCCAGCAGCCGGCGGCGCTCCCGCTCGCAGGTCCCTAAGAGCAGACCCAGCAAGGCCATGGCGCGGAGCGAGGCCGAAGCGCCGGGCCCCGCGACCCGCTCGACGTCGCTCGAGGTCAGCTCCCCCTCGAGCAGCTCGAGCAGGCCGGTCTGGCTGGCGGGGAGGCTCAGCAGGCAGTCCGTGACGGGGTCGCAGAGGGTCAGCGACCCGTCTGGCTGGGGGGCCTGGATCAGCTCGGGGCGCAGGACGGGTCGAAAGGTGTCGCTCACGGGATGGGAACTATAGCCCAAGTCCTTGGCTGCTATCGCTTTGCCCGAGATTGGGGCAGGGGCGGCTCGGCTGGGGGTGTGCTACCTTTGGGCTCGGCGCCTGCTCTCCGCGGCGCCAAGGAGCCGCGCTGTGGAATCGATCACCGACCTCCTCTCCGCTGGACGCGATCGTGAGGCGCAGGCCAGCCGGATCTACGGGCTGGTCGTGGGCCTGGTGACCAACAACAAGGACCCCGACAAGCTCGGCCGGATCAAGGTCAAGTTCCCCTGGCTCTCCGAGGACGTCGAGTCCTGGTGGTGCCGGATCGCCCAGCCCATGGGCGGCGCCCAGCGCGGCCAGTGGTGGATCCCCGAGATCGACGACGAGGTCCTGATCGGCTTCGAGCACGGCGACGTGCGCTTCCCCTACGTGGTCGGCTCGCTCTACAACGGCAAGGACACGCCGCCCCAGACCGAAGACATCGCCTCGACCTTCGGCGGCACCGAATACGAGCACGGCGGCCACGAGACCGGCGGGCGCGACTTCAACGAGGACGGCAAGAACGACCTCCGCTTCATTCGCTCGCGCTCGGGGCACCTCTTGATCCTCGACGACAAGAGCGGCGACGAGCGGATCACCCTCTGCGACAAGACCGGCAAGCACCGCCTCGAGATCCACACCGCCGACAAGCGGGTCGTGATCACCAGCGAGGACGGGGACATCGAGCTGATCGCCGAGAAGAAGATCCTGCTCGCCTGCGAGGACCTCGAGACGCACTCGCGCAAGACGACCAAGATGGTCGCTGACACCACCTTCGACGTGGAGTCGGGCGGGGACATGACCCACAACTGCGGCGCCAACGCCAGCCGCGAGTCGGCGCAGGCCACCGAGGAGAAGGCGGGCACCACGGCCACCTACGAGTCCGGCACCGGCTTCACGGCCAAGGGCGGGACCACCATGGCGATCTCGGGAGGGGTCTCGCTCGAAGCCAAGGCGCCCAACTCGACGGTCAAGGGCGACGCCTCGCTGACCCTCAAGGGCGGCATGGTGATGATCAACTAGTGGCCAAGGACCGGGGCGACATCCTCAAGGGGCTCGGCGTCCAGCGCCGCCGGCCCGGCGGCGCGACCGAGGCGCCCGACGCGGCGGCGGACGAAGCGAAGTCCTCCGACGAGGGCGAGGCGGCCACCGAGGGTCCCAAGGAGATCAAGGGCCTCGGGATCAAGCGCCGCAGCCGCGGCGACTCGGGTCGCCAGCAGGGCGGCGGAGGCGGCGGCGGCAGCGGGCTCGGGATCAAGCGCCGCAGCGGCGGCGGAGCGAGCAGCGAGAGCGCCAGCGAAGACGGAGGCGAGGGGAAGAGCGACGCTGCCCCGGCCAAGGCCTCCCCGCTCGGCGCCGCCAAGGGAAAGCTCGGCGCGGACGACACCGCGGTGATGCTGGCCAATCACTTCAAGTGCCGGCCCGACCTGCCCGCCAAGATCCCCGCCCGGGTGTGGGACCTCCACCGGACCCACGGTCGCTACGCGGGAGACGGGCGCGCCGAGCGAGAGATCGTGATCGGCTGGGAAGCCGCCTACGTGCTGTGGGTCATTCCGGCCTGGCCCGAGGGCATGCCCGAGTTCGAGAAGAAGCCACCCTTCAAGATGATCGACCCGGGTCCGCCGCCCCAGCCCCGCTTCACCGAGCGGGGCTTCGTCGTCGACGAGTCGCTCAACGAGATCGGCGAGTGGTATTACTACGTGGTCTTCCGCTCCGACGGCGAGCCGCTCGCGCTGCCCGAGCCCGAGCCCGACGAGGCCAAGCGAGCGCCCAAGCAGAAGAAGCGGCAGGACGGCGCCAAGCCCCGCGGCCTCGGGATCAAGCGGCGGCGGAAGTAGGAGAAGGACATGGGTCAGCCAGCAGCACGCATGGGGGACTTCATCAAGCAAGACGCCCCCCACTGCCACGCGCCGATTCACCCGGCCGCGCCGGTCCCGACCCCGGTCGCGCACCCCGCGATCCCGCTGGCGATCGTGAAGGGAGAGCCGACCGTCCTGATCGGGGGCATGCCCGCCGCGCGGGTGCTCGACACCAGCGCGCCCTGCATGATGGTGCCCTGCGTCCCCGCCGGCCCCGGCATGATCTCGAAGGGCTCGGCGACCGTCATGATCGGCAAGATGCCGGCGGCCCGAGCCAACGACCTGACCGCCCACGCCTCGTGCGTCGCGCCGATCCCTTCGCCGGTCGGCAAGGTCATGCCGCCCTGCTGCACGACCGTCCAGATCGGGGGTTGAGCCGCTGAGGCGCGCGCACTTCGAGGCGCTCCAGCCCCGCTGCCCGCGCTGCGCGGCCCGGGGAGAGACGCAGCGCCTGGTCCTGGCCCGCGTGCTCGCCGAGGAGGGCGAGCACGTCCTGCAGGGGATCCTCAACTGCCCCGGCTGCTGGCAGGAGTTCCCGATCGCGGACGGGGTCCCGGTGATCGTGGCGGAGGTGCGCTCTTTCGTCGCCCAGAGCGCGGCGAGCTTGCTCCTGCGAGACGACCTCGACCCGCTCCTGGCGAGCCTCGTGAGCGACTGCTGCGGCCCGGGCTCGACCTTCGAGGTCGTGCGACAACACTTGAGCAACTACACCTGGGGGCACTACGCCGACCTCGACCCCAGCGAGCCTGAGGAGCCCCCGCGCGGGGCGCTGGTGCGGCTGCTCGCGCGCGCGCTGGAGCTGAGCGCCGAGCTCGGCCCGCTCCCGAGCGGCCCCCGCCTGGCGGCGGGCTGCTCGGTCGGTCGCGACGCGCTGGAGCTGGCCCGCGCGGCCCCTGACGAGCTGGTCCTCGGCGTCGACCTGAACCTGCCCATGCTGCGCCTCGGCCAGCGCGCGCTCCGAAGCGGCGAGGTCCGCTATCCCCGCCGCCGCTGCGGGATCGTCTACGACGAGCGGACCCTCTCCCTCACTCCCGAGCTGCGCCAGGCGGCCGAGCGGGTCGACCTCTGGGCGGCCGACGCCACCGCGCTGCCCTTCTCGGCGGGCTCCTTCGCGTTGGTCAGCAGCCTGAACCTGATCGACTGCGTCAACGACCCGCACGGCCACCTCGAGAGCGTCAGGGACGTCCTGAGCCCTGGAGGCCGCGCGATCGTGGCCACGCCGCACGACTGGTCCCCCAACGCCACCGCGCCCGAGGCCTGGCTGGGTGGGCATAGCCAGCGCGGAGCCCAGGAGGGCGCTTGCGAGCCGATCCTGCGCGCGCTGCTCACTCCGGGCGGCCACCCCGCCACCGTCGCGGGGCTCGAGCTGCGAGCCGAGGACGACGACGTGCCCTGGCTGGTCCGGCTGCACGAGCGGAGCCACGTGCGCTACCGGGCCCAGCTGGTCGTCGCGGAGCGCAGCCCGGAGTGAAGGCGCCCCCCGCCAGCGCTGGCGTGTTCCTCACGACGCCTGCCTTGGCGAAGGGGACCCTGGCGCCGAGCGCGGCGCAGATCGAGCGCTACGCCGAGGCGGGCACCCTGCGCCTGGAGCAGGCCCTGGAGCCCGGCCTGGCGGCAGAGCTCCAGACGCTCTTCAGCAAGCTCCCGATCGGCGTCAACGGCACTCCGAGTCAGCGCTGGGAGGGGATCGACTTCGGCTCGCGGATCGTCATGTCCGAGACGATCGACCCTCAGGTGGTCGAGCCCCTCTACCGCGCTCAGCGCCTGGCTGACCAGGACCTGCCCGCCTTGCTGAGGGCGCTCACGGGGCGGGCCTGGGTCTCGGCCACTCCGGGCCAGTATTGGCTGCGGATGTACTGCAAAGGGAGCTGGCGCGAGCCGCGCTGGGAGGTCGAGCCCGAGGGGGTGGCCTGGGAGCTCCAGCTCAGCGCGACCTGGCCGGCCGAGTGGGGCGGCCACCTCGAGGTCCGCCGCGCGCCGAGCGGCGACCCGCTCGAGGTTCGCCCCCCCGGCTTCGACGCCCTCGACCTCTTCGCGCCGGGTCCCGCGGCCCCGCGGGGCCGGATCCCCCTGGTCACGCGAGCGGTGCAGCGCGTTAGCCTGACCGGGCTCCTGCTGCCGGCCGAGGAGGACCCGTGCTCGCCCCAGAGCTGAGCGATCCGACGCGCTTGGAGGCGCTCCAGGCGGCCTGGCGCGAGCGCGGCCGGCTGCGGATCGAGGGCTTCCTGGGCCCAAGCGAGGCCGAGGCCCTCCACACCGAGCTGCGCGAGCAGCCCTTCGAGCTGCGGGTGCCTGGGCAGGGCGAGTTCCTCAGCATGCAGTATTGGGAGTTCCCGCTCACGCCGGCGCGCCAGGCCGAGGCGCCGCGTAGCGTGGCCTTCCTGCGCTGGTTCTGCGCGGAGGGTCGCGCCTGGCTGAGCGAGCTGACCGGGCGACCCCTCGCGCCGCCGCTCGACGACAAGGTGATCGCGACCCTCTACGCCAAGGGCTGCTACCTCGACACCCACAACGACGCCCGCGAGGGGCGCTCGCTGGCCTTCGTGCTCGGCCTGACCCGGGGCCGCTGGCCCGCGGAGGAAGGCGGCCACCTCGAATACCTCCGCTTCGAGGAGGGGCGACTCGAGGTCGAAGAGCGCTGCGCGCCCGGCTGGAACACGCTGGACATCTTCCCCGCCGACCCGGCCCCCCTGCACCGGATCCCGCTCGTGCGCGAGCAGCACGAGCGCCGCGCGATCACGGGCTGGTTCGAGGCCGCGAGCTAGAGTCCCTGCGTGCCCGAAGACCCCAGCCCCACCGCCGCTGAGCAGGGACCCCAGCCCGCCCGACCGCCGCTGCCCTTGCGCCAGGCGCTCTTGCCCCTGGCGCGAGTGGCGGGCCTGCTGGCGCTGGTGGTCCTGGGTCTGATCGCGTGGTCGATCCGCTCGCTCCCGCCCCTCGCGACCGACGGGCTGATCTACCACCTCTCGATCCCGGCCTTCTGGCTGCAGGAGGGCTACCTCTCCCGGCTCGACTTCCCCTTCCACATGGGCGGGGTCGAAGACGGGCCCATGCTCAGCCAGACGATCAACTACCTGCTGCTGGCCCTGACCGGACAGGTCGCGCTGACCAAGCTGCTCCAGCCGGTCTGCCTGGCGGGGGCGCTGGTGTTCCTCTATCGCAGCGCGCGCCTGGCCGGCGTGAGCAAGCCCAGCGCCTGGGCCCTGACTGGCTTGGCCGGGCTCTTCCCGCCCTTCCTCGCCAGCGCTCAGTTCCTCCACAACGACCTGGTCGTGGTGTTCGGCGCGGCGGTGATGCTCTACGGCCTCTTGCTGACCCGCCCGCGCCCCTTGGCCGGCATGGCCTGGGCCGTGGCAGGGGCGGCCTGGATGATGCTCACCAAGTCGGTCGGCGTGATCTACGCCGCGGTCGGCGTGCTGCTCCTGTTGCCGGTCGCGTGGCGCTACCTGCGCGAGGCCGAGCCCGCCCTTCGCCCGCGCCGCGCGGCGCAGCTCGCCGGGCTCGCCCTGGCGCTCGTCGCGGGGGCCGCCTTCTTCTGGCTCAACTGGGCCCGCAACGGCAACCCCTTCTACCCCGGCCGCCTGGGACTGCTCGGCGTCCAGCTGCCCGGGCTCTACGACCCGGGCGTGCTGGTCGACCACGGCTGGGCGCCGAGCGCGATCCGCGCGCTCCTGGTCTCGGGCGGCGAGCTGCACTCGATCACGACGCCCTGGAGCCTGCCCCTCTGGCTCTGCTGGGGCGCCACCGCCCTGCTCGCCCTGCGCGCGCGCCGGGAGGGCCGGCGCGTCTACTGGCAGCGCGCCGCCGCCGGGGTGGTCTTCCCGGCGCTGAGCTTCCTGCTCCTCTTCTCGCGCGTCCCCTTCTGGAGCGTGCCCCGCTACCTGCTCCCGCTCTACTACGGGCTCTTCCTGGCCGCGGCCGCCGCGCTGGGGCAGACCGGCGGCCGCAGCCCCTGGCTGAGCGCGGGCGTCCCCGCGCTCCTGCTGGCGGCCTTCGGCGCCCGCCTCGTCCAGCTCGCCCCCTGGGAGAAGGAGGGGCTCGTGGCCGGCGTCCTGCTCGCGCTCGCGGTCGCGGCCGCCCTCAGCCTGGCCCCCGTCGCGCAGCGCGAGCACGCGCCCAAGCTCGCCGCGGGCCTGACGGCGCTGGCGCTGCTGAGCGCGCCGGCCTGGTATCCGCCCGAGCGCGAGCTGGGCGACATGATCCGCGCCGCGGCCTACCGCCAGTACTACGACCCCCACGGCGAGGCCTGGGTCGGGATCGAGCGGATCGCCGCCCAGCGCGAGGACGGTCGCGTCACGGTCGCCTACGCCGGCTCGCCCATGACCTTCCCGCTCTTCGGCCCGCGCCTGCGCAACCGCGTCGTCTACGTGCCGATCCACCCCGACGACCGCCCGACCCCGATCGAGCTCGAGCCTCGCCCCCCCGACGTGCTCGGCGGCTACTGGCTGCACCAGTCCCTGGCCCAGGCGCGCCGCGCCCAGGTCGACGACGGCCACTGGCTGGCTGGCCTCGAGCGCGAGGGCGTCGACCTGCTCTTCCTGGCCGAGGACCCCTACCGGGGCGGCAGCGCGCAAGAGCGCGCCATGATCGCGCGCCACCCGGAGCGCTTCCGCCTGCTCTTCCAGCGGGACGGAGTGCGGCTCTACGCGCGCCTGCGCTGAGCCCCGCACCCGAGCCAAGTCGCGCGCAGACAGCCCCCCCTCCATCCGCTAGGCTTCAGTCCATGAGGCCCCTCCCCCAAAGCTCCCCCGCCCCTGCCCGCGCGAAGCCGCAGCGGGTGCTCTTCGTGGAGGTGGACGTCGAGCGCAGCTGGGCGGTCGCGAGCCTGGGGCCCGCCTTCATCGCGCCCTTCCTGCGCGAGCGCGGCGGTCACGAGACCGACTACTTCCGGGCCAAGATCGAGCTCACGCCCGCGGAGGTCGCGGACGAGGTCGCCCGCCGCGCGCCGGACGTGCTGGGGCTCTCGCTCACGACGCGCCAGTGGCAGCGCGCGCGCCAGCTGGTCGCCGCGATCAAGGCGCGGCTGCCCGAGCTGCCGGTGGTGGCGGGCGGGCTGCACCCGACCTTCTCGCCCGAGGCGGTCCTGGCCGAGCCGGGCTTCGACTTCGCCTGCCTGGGTGAGGGCGAGGAGGCCATGCTGGAGCTGGTCGACGCGCTGGCGCGCCAGGCCCCGGCCGCCGAGCTGCACGCGATCCGGAACGTGTGGACCGAGGGCGGCCCGCGACCGACCCTGCGCCCGCCCTTCGAGCCGCTGGACGAGCTGCCCTTCATGGACCGGGCCTTCCTCGACGAGCTTCACGGGGTGGTCAACGTGACCACCCAGCGCGGCTGCCCCTTCCCCTGCACCTACTGCGGGGCGCGCATGTTCAACGAGCTCTACCAGGCCGACGGCGAGAGCTACGGACGGCGGCGCACGCACCAGAGCGTCATGGACGAGCTGCGCGCGATCCGGGACGCGCAGACCCTCGCCTACGTGATCTTCCTCGACGACACCTTCACGATTCACCACCCCTGGGTGAAGCGCTTCTGCGAGGTCTACCCGGAGGAGATCGGCGTCCCCTTCGCGCTGCACGCGCGGGTCGAGACCGTCAACGAGCGGCTGCTCGAGCTGCTCGCCAAGGCCGGCTGCGCCCAGATCACCTACGGGATCGAGAGCGGGAGCGAGCGGATCCGGCGCGAGGTCATGCGCCGCCCCGTCACCAACGACCGCTTCCGCGACGTGTTCCGCTGGACCAAGCAAGCCGGGATCGCGGTCACGGCCAACTACATGCTCGGCCTGCCCGAGGAGACGCCTGAGGACCTGCGTCAGACCGTCGAGCTGGCGCGCGAGCTCGACACGCTCGACTTCGGCTACTTCGTGTTCTACCCCTACCCCGGCACGGCCCTGTTCAAGACCTGCCTCGAGCGCGGCTACCTGCCCGCCGACTACGAAGAGCTCCCCGCGGTGCACCGGACCTCGATCCTGAACCTGCCCACCCTCAGCCAGGCCGACATCGACGCGGCCTACGACGAGCTGACCGAGCTGCGCGCCGAGCGAATGGCGGCCCTGAGCGGGGCCGGCAGCGCCCAACACATCCGCGACAGCGCCGCGATCGGCTGAGCGCGAGCCCCAGGTGACGAGCTCCCTCCGCGAGCGCTACCTCCGCGACGGCTACGTCCTGGCTCCGGGCGCCCTCCCGCTGGAGCTGCTCCCCGGTCTGAGGGCCGAGATCGACGCGCTGAGCGCGGGCCGCGAGCTGGGCAACTACGGCGTGCTCCTGCACGACCTGGGCGCCCTCGCGCCGGCCCTGCGCGAGGTCACCGCCAGCGAAGGCCTGGCCCGCCTGGCAGGGGAGGCCCTCGGCCTAAACGAGGTGCTCTTCTTCCAGGACCACGTGATCAACAAGGCCCCTGGCTCGGGGGCCTTGAACGGGCACCAGGACTACGCCTATTGGCCCCTCGACGAGCGCGCGCTGGCCGGGGCCATGATGTGGGTGGCCCTGGACGACGCCGATCCGGGCAACGGCTGCCTGTGCTTCGTCCCCGCCAGCCACACCTGGGGAGAGCGCGCGGCGACCGACTTCGTCGAGGGCGCCAACATGCCGCAGCAGGGTCAGCTCCCGCGCATGGACTGGGAGGGCCACGCCCACGAGGCGGCCTTCGCGCCCTGTCGAGCGGGGGACGTCCTGATCAACCACCCGCTCGTGTGGCACGCCTCCCCCGCCAACGACTCGCAGCGGCCGCGGCGGGCGCTGGCGATCACCTGGCTGCCCTCGGACACGCGCTGGGACCCCGAGCACGCGCCCCACCCCTTCAACTGGTCGCTCCAGCCGAGCGCCGGGGCCCCGATCGAGGGCCCTGGCTTCGTCCGCTTCTCGCTCTGAACAAGGCACTTGCGCCGCCGCTGGGGGTGGGCGAACGTGGTGGCCTATGGCGTCCTCGGCGGACCGCTCGACCTATCTGATCGTCCTGCACAAGGGGCTGCTCGAGCGGCCCGAGCTCGACGCCTACGCCCAGGAGTCGGTCCGTCGGCGCATGCCCCTGCTGCGCCTGCTGGAGGCCCGCCTGAACGCCCAGCAGCTCGAGCGCGTCGTCCGCACCCGGGCCCGGCACGCGCGCCACTGCGAGCGCTGCAACCTGACCACCCACCTCCTCCCCCGCCAGGACGAGAACAACACCCCCTGCGAGCACTGCGGCGGCCGGCTGATGATCCCCGCGCGGATCCAGACCGGGCAGGTGCAGCGCCCGCGCCCCGTGCAGCGCCCGCCCGCTGGGCCCGCCCCGCCGCACGCGCCCCCTCACGCGCCGCCTCCGGCCTCGGCCCCGCCGCCGGCGGTCCGCATGCCCCCCCTCCCCAGCTCGGCGCCGCCGCCCCCCGTGGTGCGCATGCCGCCCGCGCCGGCGGCGCCCGCGCCCCACGTCGACGCCACCATGTGGAACGAGCCGGCCCCGGCGCAGCCCATGGACGACCGGACCATGTGGGAGGGAGACGACGGCGCGCCGATCGCCGACCCCCAGGGGACGATCTACCAGGGCGCGAGCGGCCTGGGCGGCGGCGGCAGCGAGTGGCTGGCGAGCAGCGACAAGATCCCCCGCCCCGTGCTCCCCAAGGCCAGCGAGCGGGTCTCGCTCCCCGAGGAGCGCCACACTCCGGGGCGCCTGGGCGACTACTGGATCAGCGACATCATCGGCCAGGGCGCCATGGGCACCGTCTACCGGGCCTTCCGCGAGGGCGGCAGCCGCGACGTCGCGCTCAAGGTGATCCAGGGCGCGGCGGTGACCCACTCGCTCCTCGAGCGCTTCGACCGCGAGGCCCAGATCCTGACCTCGCTCGAGCACCCGGGGATCCTGCGGGTCTACGACGCGGGCGAGGTCGAGGGCGTGCCCTACATGGCCTGCGAGCTGATCGAGGACGCGCGCGACCTGCGCGAAGCGCTCCAGGGTCAGAAGGCGCGCTACAAGATCGAGCGGATCCGCGATATCTCGCTGGCCCTCGGCTACGCGCACAGCCAGGGCGTCGCGCACCGCGACGTGAAGCCCGACAACGTGCTGGTCGACGCCCAGGGCAGGGCTTACGTGGCCGACTTCGGGCTGGCCAGCGCCGACGAGCTTGAGGCGATCACCGTGGCGGGGACCCAGCTGGGCACGCCCGCCTTCATGGCCCCCGAGCAGGTCACCGCCGAGCGCGACCTGCAGGGACCGGCCTCCGACGTGTGGGCCCTGGGCGTGCTCCTCTACGAGGCCATGCTCGGGGTGCGCCCCTTCCGCGGGAAGAGCTTCCCCCTCCTGTTCCGGGCGATCCTGGCCGCCGACCCCAAGCGACCCCGCGAGCTCGACCAGCGGATCCCGGTTCAGCTCGAGGAGGTCATGATGCGCTGCCTGCAGCGCGACCCCCAGAACCGCTACCCCGACGGCAGCGCGCTGGCTGCGGCCCTGGACGGGGTCCTCGCGCTCTGAGCCGCGCCGCATGAGCCCTCACCCGCCCAGCCCGAGCGAAGAGGCCCTCCGCCTCCACCAGCGCGCCTGCGAGCGCGGGGAGAAGGGCTACATGGACCCGGTCTCGGGCCTCTTCAGCCCGACCTCGCTCTTCCTCCGCCAGCGCGGACACTGCTGCGGCCTGGGCTGCCGCCACTGCCCTTGGGACGAGCTCGAGCAGCGGCGCGCGGGGCGCCCGGCGCGCCCGAGCTACCCCTGGCCTCCCTCGGGCTCGTCGGAGTCTTGAGCTCGAGCGATGGGCGCCACACAACGGTGACAATGGTTCCCCTCTTCCCTGCTCAACTTGGAGCACTGAGGAGGTAACGCGTGAACCCGAGCTCCGACGTGATCGATTCCCCGCGACGGACCAGCAAGAGCAAGTCGCGACGTCGCTCGAGCAGCGACAAGAGCTCCAAGAGCCGCAAGTCGAGCAAGAGCTCCTCGCGGAAGCAGGAGCGCGGCGAGGAGCGCAGCGAGCGGCGCCGCAGCCGCAGCTCGACCGAGGAGCGCAGCCGCAAGCGCAGCAGCAAGAGCAAGCGCAGCAGCGGGGGCGAGTCGTCCCGCAAGACGCGCAAGCGCTCTTCGCGCCAGGAGCCCGAGGCCAAGGTCTCGAGCTCGGGCGAGAGCAAGCGGAAGAGCAAGAGCGGCAAGAGCAGCAGCGCCAAGGTCGCCAGGGCGAGCCGCTCCACCGCGAGCCGCTCCACTGGTAAGGCCAAGGCGGTCGAGCCGACGGCCAAGAGCGCGACGAAGGCCAAGAGCGGCCCCGCGGCGAAGGCCAAGACCAGCTCCAAGAGCGGCAAGTCCCCCAAGGCGAAGGGGCTGCGCGCCAAGGCTCCCTCGTCTCGCAGCCGCGGCGGCGGCGTGGCCGCGCGGCGCGCTCCCTCGGCGGTCGACGACAAGACGCGCAAGCTGCTCGGCGGAGCGGCGTTCCTGACCCTGGCCGCCGGGATCGCCGCCTACGCGGTCTTCCTCGGCTAGTGCTGCGAGGCGGCTAGTCGGAGCGGGCGACTACTCGGGCGGGGCCTTCTTGGCCACGTAGGGCATCAGGATCGACGGGTCCTTCTTGATCATGTCCAAGCCGATCCGGACCGCGAGCTTGAGGATCATCTCCTGCGGGAAGGGCGAGCTCTCCAGGACGTCAGCGATTCGCTGCTTGTCCTCCTCCGTGATCGGCACGGATACTTTCCCGATGTGCTGCTCTGCCATGTCCCAACTCCTCCGCTGCTCACCTTCCTTATAGCGTCTTGCCCGCGCTAGTTCAGGAAAGGTCATGAGCGATCTCGGACTGCGCGAGCTCGAGCGGCGCTGGAGGTCCTCCCCAGGCGACCCTGAGTCCTTGGGCGAGCTGATCGCGGCCCGCCGCCGGCGCGGGCTGGCGGTGCCCGCCAGCGCGCTGCGCTGGGAGGTGCTCCCCCCGCGCAGCTTCAACACCCCCCTCGAGCTGAGCCTCGCCGTCGAGCCCCGCGACCTGCCGCCCCGGCCCTTCCGTCGGCCGCCTCAGCTGATCAAGCGCTTCCCCCGCTTCCTCAGGCGGGCCTATGACCTGCCGCCCCACCACCGGGTCCGCCTGGTCGCCCTGCCCCCCGCCGAGGGGACCGAGCCCTTCATGACGCTCCTGGGCGAGGTCCTACGCACCCAGGCGATCGCGGGCCTGGGCCTGATCGGGCGCGAGGAGGCCAGCGCCAACGAGGTCCCGATCCGCTGGCGCGCGACGCGCCGCCTGCGCGACCTGAGCGACCTCGCGCCCGAGCGCCTCGGGCCGGTCGAGCTGCGCTGGCTGAGCCTGCTCGAGCTCGACCACGTCGACGGCGCCCTGGCCCCGCTCGCGGGCCCCCAGCTCGAGGCCCTCGAGCTGGGGCGCTGCGCCGCCCTCGACCCCCTGGCGCTGCGCTCCCTCGCCGAGTGTCCGCTGCTCTGCGAGCTGCGGGTCTGGCAGTGCGGGGTGGGGGGGGAGGCTCTGCGAGGGCTCTCCGAGCTGCAGGCGCTCAGCCACCTCGAGCTGCGCGGCTGCACCCTCGAGGCCGAGGCCCTCGCCGAGCTGCCGCGGCTGGCAGACCTGGAGGGTCTCGAGGCGCTCTGGTTGGAGGAGGCGCCTCCGGCGCTGCTGGAGAGCCTCGCCCGCCTGCCCCGGCTGCGCGAGCTGGCCCTCGACGGGGCGGAGGACGAGGACCTCGCGCCGCTGCGCGCGCTGACCGGGCTGCGCTTCTTGCTGGCGCCCGAGGGCCTCGGCGACGAGGGCCTGGCCTTCCTCCCGGCGGGGTTGGAGGTGCTCCAGCTGCGACCCCGCTCCTCGCTCTCGCCGGCCGGTGTCCTGGCCCTGCGCGACCACCCGACCCTGCGTGAGGTGTGGGGGCTGGAGTGGGGCGGAGCGCTGGAGGCGCAGGCGCGCGCCTTCGCCGACTCGCGCCCGGAGCGCGTCGTCCACAGTCGGACGCCTGGCGACGAGGAAGACCTCGCGACTACTTGAGCGGCGGCACGATCCGCAGCGGCCCCGCGCCGAAGAGCTCGTGCAAGGCCTCGCCCAGGGTCACGAACTCGCCGCCCCCGCCCGTGCTCGCGTCGAGCTGGTAGCCCGTCGGCCGGTGGAAGACGGTGCCGACCCGGTGGCGGCGGAGGTCGTAGACGAAGTAGCGCGGCGGGTCGTCCTCGTCGTTGGGGGCGACGAAGCCGAGCTGGCCCTGCGGTCCGTAGACGGAGCTGCCCAGCTCGAGCACCACGATCTGCATCAGGGCGACCCGGGTCGTGTCGCGCAGCTGCTCGAAGGCCACGCCCACGCTGGTCTGCCCCTCCTCGTCGCGGGCCCACTTGACCCGCCCCTGCAGGCGCAGCGGACCACGCAGCTGCGGGTGCCGCAGCTCGATCTCGAGCAGGGTCTCGAGGGCGGGGGGCTCCCCGGCCACGATCAGCTTGAGGCCCTTGGTGTTGAGGTCGACGATCCGGTCCGCGTCGGCGCTCGCGCCCTCGTGGAGGGTCAGCCGGCGGCTGTCGGCGGGCCCCACCTTGGCGGTGGCGTCCTTGACCTCGATCCGGGGCGGGCGGGGGGTGTAGTTCGCCTCCAGCACCGGCGAGGCCCTAGCCTTCGTCCTCGGAGGAGCCCGGACCCGGCAGATACTTCATCAGGTAGATCGAGTTGCCCGACTCGTTGAAGCGAATGTCGTCGCAGGTCTGGCGCATGATGAACACGCCGAGCCCGCCGGGGCGCGCCTCGGTGTCGCGGCGAGAGCGGGTGTGCTCGAGGGCCGAGACCTCGTCGGCGCGGGCCAGGAAGTTGGTCGTGTCGAAGCCAGGGCCTTCGTCGGTGACCACGATCGCCAGGCGCTCGGTCGAGCGCAGGTAGCGAATGTAGATCGTGCGCGCAGGATCCTTCCGGTTGCCGTGCTCGAAGGCGTTGCCGATCGCCTCGCGCAGGGTGGTCCCCAGCTTGACCTCTTCCTCGGGAGAGTAGCCGATCGAAGCGATCAGCAGCTCCAGCATGTCGCCGGCCTTGTCCACGTCCTCAGGCGTGCTGGGCACCTCGAGGGTCGCGGCCTGATCGAAGAGCCGGCGCTGGCGCGCGCGCCTCATGATGATCCGCTTGGCGGCGTCGGCTACCTCGGCGCCCGAGGCGCCCGCGAGCTCGAGGTCGGCCTCGCAGCGAATGCCCTTGGTCCGCTTGACGGAGAGCACCGGGACGCGGTCCCGGTCGGGGCCGTCCACGTCGGCCTTGAGGCGCACCACCAGATCGACGGCGTGGGGCAGCTCTTCGTCGACCACCACGAAGGTGGGGTCGCAGCCCATGGACTCGTCGAGGGCGTCCTCGGAGGTCACGTTGACGACCTCGAGACCCGCGCCCGCGAGCTCGCCTTCCAAACCGTTTTGGACCGCAGCCAGGACCCTCACGCTCGCTCCTGTGAGCGCTGATTGTAGAGGACGCTCGGGTGGGTGCCAACGTGACCAGGGAATGGGGATTTCAGAGCCCCCGAGGCCCCCGAATCATGACGCGCTGCATGAAAAGGATCCCTTACCCCCGACGCGGCGAACGGGCAGCCGAAAGCGTTATGATCCCGCCCACGCGGAGGTTGTGTGTTCGACCAAACCACCTATTTCTTTCGTCGCGCCGCCAAGGTCATGGGGATCGGTGAGCGCGTTCAGCGCCTGCTCGAGAACCCGCAGCGCGTCGTCAAAGTCGAAGTCGCCATCGAGCGAGAGAACGGCGACCTCGCCACCTACACGGGCTTCCGCGTGCAGCACAACAACGCGCGCGGACCCTTCAAGGGCGGGCTGCGCTTCCACCCCACGGTCGACGAGGACCACAGCACGGCGCTCGCCGCGCTGATGACCTGGAAGGCCGCGATCGCCGACGTCCCCTACGGCGGCGCCAAGGGCGGGATCAACTGCGACCCGCGCGAGCTGAGCCAGGGCGAGCTCGAGAAGGTCACGCGTCGCTTCGTGCAAGAGGTCCACGAGGTCATTGGTCCTCAGCGGGACATCCCCGCGCCCGACGTGAACACCAACGCTCAGATCATGGCCTGGATCATGAACGAGTACTCGCGGATCAACGGGTTCGCGCCGGCGGTGGTCACGGGCAAGCCCGTCGAGCTGCACGGCTCGCCCGGCCGCGACGAGGCGACCGGCCTCGGCGTCACGTTCTGCATCGAGAACTGGCTCGCGCGGCAGAACGAAGAGATCAAGGACAAGACCTACGCGATCCAGGGCTTCGGCAACGTGGGCAACTTCCTCGCCCACCACCTCGATCAGCGCGGCGGCAAGGTCGTCGCCGTCAGCGACGTCGGGACCGCCCTGGTCAACCCCAAGGGGCTCGACGTCGAGGCCGTGCGCAGGCACGTGGACGAGACGGGCGTGCTCGAGGGCTACAAGGCCGCGGGCACGAGCGAGATCCCGCGCGACGACCTGCTCTACGTCGACTGCGACGTGATGGTCCCCGCGGCCCTCGGCGGCGTGTTCACCAAGGACAACGCCAAGGACATCAAGGCCAAGCTGATCGTCGAGGCGGCCAACGCACCCACCACCCCCGAGGCCGACGAGTACTTCGAGAACAACGGGGTGGTCGTGCTGCCGGACGTGCTGGCCAACGCCGGCGGAATCATCGTCAGCTACTTCGAGTGGGTGCAGAACATTCAGCAGTTCCGCTGGGAGCTCGAGGACATTCGCAGCAAGCTGAACCGCTTCATGGGCAAGGCTTGCGACACCGTCTACGACCTCTCGGATCGTAAGGACATCTCCAAGCGCACGGCGGCCTACGTCGTGGCGATCGGGCGGGTGGGCAAGGCCACCGTCCTCAGCGGAATCTAGAGGAGGAGTCGTGAGCAAGGACGTCCGCAAGACGGAGCGCTTCACTCAAATCCCGATCTACAGCAACCTCTCCAGCAGGGAGGTCGCGCAGATCATCTCGATCACCGAAGAGGTCATCGTCGAGCCGGGCAAGGACGTGTTCGCCCCGGGCGAGCCGGCCGACGCCTTCTACGTGGTCCAGAGCGGCCGGATCGAGATCCGCCTCGTGAACGAGGAGCGCGCCGACAAGAAGATGACGATCGCGACCCTCTCGGACCGCTCGGTGTTCGGCGAGATGTCCTTCCTGCACGACCGCCCCCGCTCGGCCTACGCCAGCGCGGTCGAGGAGACTCGCCTGAGCAAGATCAAGGGCGCCGAGTTCCGCGCCCTGATGGAGAAGGGGGACCTGGCCGCCTACAAGGTGATCCACAACTTCGCGCTCCTGATCGCCAGCCGCCTGCGCCGGGTCGAGAACGAGCTGGTCAACGCGCTCAACGAGCTCGGCCCCGGCAAGCGGACTCAGCGGCTCAAGGAGCTGCAGGAGTTCCGCAACACCCTCTTCCAGGAGTGGAGCTTCTAGCGTGGTCGATCAGGTGCTCACTTCCCTGATTCGCGACGTCCCCGACTTCCCCAAGCCAGGGATCGTGTTCAAGGACATCACCCCGATCCTGGCCGACCCGCAGGCCATGAATCAGGTCTACGACGCGCTGATCGAGCCTTACCGCGAGGCCGGCGTGACCCGGATCGTCGGGATCGAGTCGCGCGGGTTCATCTTCGGGACCCCCATGGCGGACCGGCTCAACGTCGGCTTCGTCCCCGTGCGCAAGCCCGGCAAGCTGCCCTGGAAGACCGTCTCCGAGAGCTACGCCCTCGAGTACGGCGAGGACACGCTCGAGCTCCACGAGGACGGGGTCGGCGAGGGCGACAAGGTGGTCATCGTCGACGACCTGCTCGCCACGGGCGGCACCCTGAGCGCCGCCTGCCGGCTGGTCCGCCGCCTCGGCGCCGAGATCGTCGGCGCCAGCGTCGTGATCGAGCTGGCCTTCCTCGAGGGTCGCAAGAAGCTCGAGGGCACCACCGTCCACTCGCTCCTGTCCTACTAAGGTAGGTTCGAGGAGCCTCGCCCCGGTGGCTCAATTGGATAGAGCAGCGGCCTCCTAAGCCGCAGGTTGTGGGTTCGAATCCCGCCCGGGGTATCGCCCGGAAGCCCGCTGGAGAGCGGGTTTCCGGGCTTCTTCGTGTCCGGGGAGGGGAGGGATCACTGAGGGCTCGCGAAGCCTTCCCCCGCGTGCCACCATCGGCCCCATGACCGAGCCCAAGCTGGACGCCCTCGCCGCCGAGAACGCGATGCTCAAGGAGTCGCTCGCCGCGATCACCGACATCGGGATCGCGCTCTCGGCCGAGCGAGACCTGACCTCGCTCCTGAGCACGATCCTGACCAAGGCGCGCTACCTCTCGCGGGCCGACGCGGGCTCGCTCTACCTCGTCGAGGGGGACCAGCGCGAGAAGCTGCGCTTCGTGCTCGCCCAGAACGACTCGCTCGAGGTCCCCTTCGTCGAGATGGTGCTCGACATCTCGAGCAAGACGATCGTCGGCCACGCGGTCAGCACCCAGCAGACGGTCAACCTCGCCGACGCCTATCAGATCCCCGCCGAGGAGGCCTTCAGCTTCTCGAGCAAGTTCGACGAGTCGGTCGGCTACCGCTGCAAGTCCATGCTGGCGATCCCCATGATCGACCACCGCGGGCGGGTGGCGGGCTGCCTGCAGCTGATCAACCGCAAGCCGAGCCGCGACATGAAGCTCGAGGGGCCCCAGCACATCGAGCAGACCGTGCTGCCCTTCCCGGTCTCGACGGTGCGCCTGATGGAGTCCCTGGCCAGCCAGTCGGCGGTCGCCCTCGACAAGGCCAAGCTGATCGAGGACCTCGAGAACACCTTCGAGGGCATGGTCCGCGCCTCGGTGGTCGCGATCGAGGCCCGGGACCCGACCACCTCGGGTCACAGCGAGCGCGTCGCGACCCTCTCGGTCGAGCTGGCCAAGGCCGTCAGCGACGTCGGCCACGGCAAGTTCAAGGAGGTCGAGTTCAGCGCGGCCCAGCTCAAGGAGCTGCGCTACGCCAGCCTGCTGCACGACTTCGGCAAGGTCGGCGTGCGCGAGCACGTGCTGGTCAAGGCCAAGAAGCTCTACCCCTGGGAGCTCGAGAACGTGCGCCTGCGCTTCGCCCTCGCCGCGCGCGAGCGGGAGGCCAAGTCGCTCTACGAGCTGGTCGACAACCTGGCCCGCCTCTCGAAGGGCGGCTTCGACCCGCAGCCCTTCATCCGGGCCGCGGGAGAGGCGATCGAGGGCCAGACCGAGCGCCTGCAAGAGCTGCTCGACCTCGTCCTGCGCGACAACGAGCCGCGCCTCTTGCCCGACGGCCACGCCGATCAGCTGCGCCAGGTCGCCGAGCAGACCTACACCGACGTCGACGGCGAGATCCAGCCCCTCCTGCGCGAGAGCGAGCTGAGCAACCTCCAGATCCCGCGCGGCTCGCTCAACCCCCAGGAGCGGATCGAGATCGAGAGCCACGTCGCGCACACCTACCGCTTCCTCTCCCGGATCCCCTGGACCGAGGAGCTGCGCGACCTGCCCAAGATCGCCGGCGGTCACCACGAGAAGCTCGACGGGAGCGGCTACCCGCACGGCCTGACCGACGGCGAGATCGCGCCCCAGTCCAAGATCATGACCGTGGCGGACATCTTCGACGCCCTGACGGCCTGGGACCGCCCCTACAAGAAGGCCGTCCCGCTCGAGAAGGCGCTCGCGATCCTCGACGCCGAGGTCAACGCGAACCACATCGAGCCCCAGCTGGTGGAGCTCTTCAAGGAGCGACGGATCTTCGAGAAGGTCCTGCGGGGACCACCCACCAGCAAGCTGCCGCGCGGGGTCTAGCTCCCTCCCCTTGGCGGGCTCGCAGGGCCCGCGCTGGCGCTAGACTGCGCCCATGAACGGCGAGCTGCCTCCCCACTACCGGACCACGATCCGCCGCTTCCTCCGCTTCGGAGTGATCGGCCTCGCGCTCGGCATGATCCTGGGCCTGGCCTGGACCGAGCTCGGGCGCTCCGCCCGCTACGGGGAGGTCAACGGCCAGCCCCAGCAGGTCGACCCGCCCGAGGGCCGGATCAAGCTCCAGCTGCCCCCCGGCTACAAGTGGGAGGCGGGCCTGAGCTTCAAGCTCAGCCACGGACACACGATCCTGATCGCGGGCCTGATCCCGCTCTGCTTCGCCTTCACCCTGGTCGTGCTTCACCAGGCAGGCGGCAAGCAGATCAGCCCCGGCGCGCTCAACTGGGCCTTCTGGCCCTACGTCGTCGGCGCGAGCGGAGCGCTCTTGATCCTCCTCTACAAGGGCGTGGTCGGGTTCTCCGCCGTCCGCGGCGGCAACTTCGACCTGGCCGCGATCGAGGCGGGCCTCTTCGCCGGCAGCCGCGCGCTCAAGGGCGCCTGCTACGGCACGACCCACAGCGCCATGGCCGCGGGCGCCTTCGTGCTCGTCTACCAGGTGTTCCGCTCGGCCGGCCACATCGGCGCGCCGCCGGCCGGGGCGAGCGCGGAGAGCTGAATCGGACCGCCAGACGCAGCGTCCGAGCTGCGTCCCTTAGGTTAGAGACGTGCCGAAGCCCCAGCAGCTGATCCCGCTCCTCCCGCTCGCCCTCGCGGCGGGGCTCCTCTTCGCCAAGGAGGGGGCCGAGGGCCAGGACGAGGGCAAGGACGCCGCGCTCTGGGTCTACGCCACCGGGCAGAGCCGCGGCGCGCTCGACCCCTGCGAATGCGTCGAGGGAATGTCAGGCGGCTTCCCGCGCCGGCTGGCCGTCCTGGCGGCCGAGCGCAAGCAGCGCCCGCAGCGGCTCTTCGTCGACCTCGGCGACCAGACCGGCAAGGCCTTCGACCCGCGGATCCTCGAGAAGAAGACCGAGGCCGCCTACGAGCTGCTCCGCATGGGCGGCGCCGCCGCGGTGGTGGTCGGCGAGACCGACCTCCGGCTCGGGCCCGTCAAGCTGAAGCGGCTCGCCGAGCGCGCCGGCGTGACCCTGCTCGGGGCCAACCTGAAGGACGGCGCGGGCGAGCGGCCCTTCCCTGGGTCGACCCGGGTCCGCGTCAAGGGGGTCGCGCGCGAGGTGCTGCTGGTGGGCGTCCTGGACCCCGAGCTCGGGGACCCCAGCGGCGAGCTCGAGCTCGGCGATCCGCTCCAGGCGGCGCAGGCCGAGCTGGCCGGACAGAAGGGCGAGCTCTACCGGATCGTGCTCTTCCACGGCCCCGCCAAGCGGGCGGAGCGACTCCGCAAGCTGAGGGGGGTGGACCTCGTCCTCTGCGGCCACGACCAGGAGCGCGTCCTGCCCCTGCGCGAGGGTGAGGGCCTCGCACCCCTGCTGGAGGTCGTGCGCGACGCCCGCTCGCTGGCGCGCGTCGGGCTGGGGGAGCGCGCCCAGGCCACGCACCTGCTCCTGAGCGGGCGGATCCCCGACGACCGCGCCGCGCGGGCCCGGGTCGAGCGCTACTACCGTGAGGTCGCGGACCTCCCGGGCGCCAAGCGGACGCCGCCGGCCGAAGGCGGGCAGCTCGTGGGCTCCCGGGAGTGCGCAGACTGTCACGACTACGAATACAAGGTCTTCAAGGGGACCAAGCACCACGGCGTGCAGAAGCGGATCCTCGCCAAGGACCCCAAGCGCGCCCAGCTGGCCGAGTGCCTGGCCTGCCACGTGACGGGTCCCGGCTTCGAGGGCGGCTTCGTGAGCATGGACAAGACGCCGCACCTGGGCGAGGTCGGCTGCGAGGCCTGCCACGGCGTCGGCGGCGACCACGCGGCGGCCGGCGGGACCGAGGGCTACGGCGTGCGCGAGGGCGGGCCCAAGAGCTGGAAGCCGGTGTGCCTGACCTGCCACGACGCGACCAACAGCCCCGGCTTCGACTTCGAGAAGGCGCTGGCCAAGATCAAGCACTGGACCAAGTAGCCGGATCGCCGTGCGCGTCCTGCTGATCGACAACTACGACTCCTTCACGCACAACCTCGTCCAGCCGCTGATCGCCTGGGGCCACGAGGTCCTGGTCCACCGCAACGACGCGCTCAGCGCGGCCGAGGCGCTGGCCCTCGAGCCCGAGCGCGTGCTCCTCTCGCCGGGCCCCAACCGCCCCGAGCAGGCCGGGATCTGCCTGGAGCTGATCGCCGCCGCCGCCGAGCGGCGCCTGCCCCTGCTCGGCGTGTGCCTGGGCCACCAGGCGATCGCTCACCACTTCGGCGGCCGCGTCGTCGAGGCCCAGCGCCCGCTCCACGGCCGCGCGACCCCGATCCGCCACGACGGGCTCGGCGTGCTGGCCGGCCTCGAGTCCCCCTTCCCGGCCGCCCGCTACCACTCGCTCTCGGTGGCGACGCCCCTGCCGCCCGGGCTGGTCGAGACCGCCTGGGCCGACGACGGCGAGCTGATGGGCCTGCGCCACGAAGAGCTGCCGCTGGAGGGCGTGCAGTTCCACCCCGAGAGCTACCTGACCCCGCTCGGCGACGCGCTGCTGCGCAACTTCGTCGGCGGCTGAACCTAGGAGCGCTCGACCAGCCACTCCTGCCAGCGCGCGATCGCGGCCTGGCACTGGGCGAGGGGCGGGACGAGCGCCACGCGGGCCCAGCCCTCGCCACCCGCGCCGAAGTAGGGGCCGGGGATCGTCACGATCCCCGTGTCGTCGAGGAGCTGCTTGCAGTAGCCCTCGGCGTCGGCGCCGACCCAGAACCAGAGGAAGAAGGTCGACTGGCCGCCGACGAACTCGATCCCCGCCTGCTGGAAGAACTCGCGGAACAGGCGCCGCTTGGCCGAGAAGATCACGTTCCGCTCGGCCACGTGGGCGTCGTCGCTCCAGGCCGCCGCCGCGGCGCGCTCGACGAAGATCGGCGTCGCGACGCCAATGTTGGGGCGCAGGCGGGCGTAGTTCGCGATCAGCTGCTCGTCGCCGGCCACGAAGCCGGTCCGGTAGCCGGTCATGCCCGTGCGCTTGGAGCAGGAGTGGAGCGCGAGCACGTTCTCGCGCCCGAACTCGAGCAGCGAGCGGGGCGGGTCGCCCTCGTAGACGTCGTTGTAGCACTCGTCGCTCACCACGATCGTGCCGCTCTCGCGCGCGTAGTCGGCCAGGCGCTGGAGGTAGTCGTCGGGCGCGGGCGCGCCGGTCGGGTTGTGCGGATAGTTGACCCACAGCACCGCGGTGCGCTCGCGGACCTCGGCGGGGAGGTCCATGGGCTCGAGCAGGAACTCGTTCTGGCGCGTCAGCGCGACCCCGTGCGCGACGCCGCCCGCGAAGCGGGTCCCCGAGGCGTAGACCGTGTAGCCCGGGGTGGGGAACACCACCGTGTCCTTGCCGGCGGGCGCGTCGAGGAAGGCGAAGGGGAGGTGGAAGATCGCCTCCTTGCTCCCGCGGCTGGCGATCAGCTCGCGCTCGGGGTCGAGCTCGACTCCGAAGCGACGCTGCAGGTAGCCGCAAGCGGCCTGGCGCAGCTCGGGGATCCCGCGCGGGTTGGGGTAGCGGCACACGGCGGGGAGACCGTCGCGGAGCGCCTGCTGGACGAACTCGGGCGTCGGCTCGAGCGGGTCACCGGTGCCGAAGTCGAACACCTCGAGCCCGCGCGCGGCGCGCTCGTTCTTGGCCCGCTCGACGCGGACGATCGGGTAGTCGGGCAGGTCACGCAGGACGGGATGGACGGTCGGCATGGACACCTCGCGAGAGGACTTATGCGCTGCCGAGGGCCGCGGCGCAACACGCACCGGACCTTGGCGGGGCGCTAAGTCCAGGTCCAGGTCTAGAGGCGCTGCGTCGGCCGGCGGCTGGAGTCGCTCGGGTCGCTGCCCGGGTCCTCGCGCTGGCGCTCGGTCCCGCTGCGCGGGCGCCCCGAGCCGGCCTGTCGCTGGCGCCCCGAGCGCGCGCGGACCTCGTCGAGGGTCTCGTCGCGCAGGGTGGCGACGTCGGCGGGGTCGAGCTCGGCCACGAAGGCCCGTTCTTCGGCGTCGTTGAGGTGTTGGTCGAAGCGGCGGCGCAGCTCGTCGCGCGAGACACCCACCACGTCGGCGAAGCGGATCAGGCGCTTGGCCTCGGCTGGGTCGAGGCGCCCGTCCGCGGCGGCGACCTCGAGCATGACCTCGATCAGGTAGCGCTGTTCCTCGGGCGCCTTGCCGAGGTTGAGCTGGGCCGCGTCTGCCATGGCGTCGCGCGCCAGCGCAGCGGCTTCGGCCGGCCCGATCTCGAACTCCTTGGCCACGCGATCGAGCACCCCCCGCTCGCGCGGGTGCACCGAGCCGTCGCTCACGGCCAGGTTGCAGAGGATCGAGTAGATCCGTCGCCGGCCGCGGAAGGAGATCGGCTTGGGCGGTGGTTCCCCGGGCACGCCGCCGCCGGGGTGGACCGCGTGGTTGGCGATCCCCTTGTCGCGGAGCAGGTCGCTGTAGTCCTCCGGCTTGGCGAAGGCGTAGGCCAGCACGCGCGCCGAGCGGATCACCGCCTTGGGCGGTCCGATCACTTCCTCGGCGTATTCCTCTTCCGCGACGCCGTCCGGCGTCAAGCGGCGCAGGACGACCCGTGTCCCGGGCATGGGCGTCGGCGCGAAGCCCCTCACGCCGACCACGCTCAGCGAGAGTTCGATCCCGGCGCGCCCCATGGCGCGCTGGCGGGCGGTGGCGATCTGGCGGAAGCGACCGGTGTCGCGCAGGGCGCCCCCCACGGCCGCGAAGAGCTCAGCCCCTCGGCCGTCGAGCTCGTCGGGCAGAGGCTGCCCAAAGAACATTACGACGTCGCCCCGATCCGTCACTGCCGTGATCCTAGCTCCCGCGAGCGTCCACCGCTCCAAGCCGAAGGGAGTCAGCCCCGGCGCCCCGAAGCTTGCCCGCGCGAGCGCGGGAGAGGAGCCTCACTGCCATGAAGCGCTTCCTCGCCATGCTCCCCCTCTTCGCCCTGGCCGCTTGCTCCTCGCCCCCCGGCGTCGAGGAGGTCGAAACCTGGCGCGGCCAGCAGCGCCTGGACACCCCCCGCGAGCCCCTCGCCACGGTCGCCGCCCTCGACTCGCTGCGCGCTGGCGCTCCGAGCCGCGCGACCTTGGCGCAGGCCCGCCAGGCCGCGGTCGACCTGGCCGAGACCGGAGAAGACCCCGAGGCCCTCTGGCGCGCGGCCCGAGCCGAGGCGGACCTCGTCGCTCTGCTCCAGGCGGACGGCGCCCCACGCGAGGAGCGCGACCTGGCCTCGGCCAGCGGACTGGACTGGGTCGAGCGCGCGCGCGAGGCAGCGGGCGAGGCCCCGTCGCCCGCCCTCCTCGGCCAGCTCGCCTGGTCCCTGGGCGGCGTGACCCACCTCCAGCCCATGTTCGATCGCGACGACTGGGCGGTGAAGGTTCAGTTCGCGGCCGAGGCAGCCCTGGCGGCCGACCCCGGCGAACTCGCCGCCCAGGCGACCCTCGCCACGCTCCACCTCCGCCTGGCGACCCTGCCCTGGATCGCCAAGCTCTTCGCGAGCGGCGCCCCCGAGGCCGACCTGGCCCTGGCCGAGCGGCTGGCGCGCGCCTGC
>MDTG01305895.1_pt1 | contig 26138 bp, 25 predicted proteins | sample 811421 | NCBI WGS metagenome assembly MDTG01 (sample SAMN05326645, study PRJNA326480) | marine metagenome | isolation source: seawater | place: Pacific Ocean: South East | collected 2011
ACAATGAAATTGAAAATTTATTAGCTCAAGGTATTCCATCGACACAGATTAAATCATCTAAAAATACTATTCTCGAAATCGTTTCGAATGATAAACTATATATTAGAAAATTTATCTTTAGCCTTTTGTCGAATAATCCAGAAAAAACGTATTTACCCTTTAAATTTTATCAAGAAAAAGTAAATGGAGATACCTTGTACACATATGTTGAATTTAAGGGTACTCACATTGGTGTGAAACAAATTGTTGCAAGAATGGCTGACGAAATTAAAGTGGGGGTTAAATCAGTATTTCATGCAAATAAAATGCTTGAAATTAGAGTTTCAGGCTTGGATGAGAAGAAAAAACTCATTCAAGATCAAATTCATAGTTTTTTATTAAAATTGCCTACATTTTTAGACGTTGACATCTACACGGTAATGCAACAATTCTTTTTCGGGTTATCTGATCAATATTATAATGTTCGGCATACTTATGATATCACAATAACAATAATATTTCTCTCCTTAATGCGAAAGAGGATCACAAAGCTAAAAGAGCAAAATTCTAGGCAAAGGCATGTGTCAATTAAGGTGACAAAAAGAGAGCTTAATAATTTGTTTTCAAGTCAAGAAAGTTTATGCATTGTTGCCGGTTTAAATTCTTTAAGAAAGAATGAACTATTTAAAAAAGAGCACCTCATAAAAGCAATAAAATCGATTCTTCCGGGGGCTAAACCTGTTCAAGGCAGCGATTTTTTATATCATGACAAAGAAAATTCAATGCATCTTTTAATCATTGATATTGTGAGCAGCAAACCATTTACTCCCAAAAATATTTCCCATTTAAAAAAATGGTTGCCTCGGGCCATTAAAGGTAAAGTTGAGCAATTGCAACCTACACTTTTTATGCCAAGAAACGAAGAGGAGATTTTTAAAAATATTGTAACGCTTGGCCAACAATTACGCTTTGCCAATGATCTCCCCCAAGTGATCATTAATTTTGAGAATCAATCAGAAAAACACCTCATCTTTAATGTTATTTTAGTACGTATTTTGCATCCAAGTGCACCCCCACTCGAGGATATTTTACTAGCTTCGTGCATGCGGCCAAAAATTGATAGAGTAAGAAATATAGGTATGCTTAGAAGGAAATACCCTAAAGAGGCGGTTGTTTTTAAGGTCGATTTAAACTCTAGGAACTTTTTACGTGAAGATTTATCTATAGATCTTTACTACGCTAGACAAAAAATTATCGAAAAACTCGAAAAGGTATTTGGACCTTTGCGAGATTACAACGGGGGGATGATTTCAAAGCACAATGAACTTTTAGCATCGCTAAAGAAAGAACTACCTAGCTCGCAAAAAAAATATAGCAGTTTACTCGAGGAATTTTTTCATTCTTTATTTCCAATTGAAAAACGGATTTTCATTAGCCCTTCAATAATCTTTGAATTTTTCAGGGTATTTATAGATTTGATAAATGAAAAAAAAGGGAGTTTGGAAAAAAAAATACAAGGGTACACTCTTTATGTTTTAGAACCCAGGTTCTCTCATAAAATGAAACACGTAACACACAAAAATTTATGGTTAAATATTAATCATGACGATAAAAAAATTCTTGGGGCTATTGTTGTCGATAAAAAATAGCGTTCCTTTAATAAATTGATATTTACTAAACACATATTTGCTAAAATTTTGCGGTTTTGTGTATAGTAAATCATTATGGATTCAAAAAGAAATATACACATTGGACCTTCTCTCTTTTCAGCCGATTTTGGGTATCTTGCTGAGGAGGCAAAAAGAATTGAACAGGCTGGGGCTGATTCCATTCATGTTGATATTATGGACGGACACTTTGTAAAAAATCTTGCACTCACACCCAAATGCCTAGCAGCTGTCAATAGGGCTACAGATATTTATTTGGATGTTCACATCATGGTTTATAATCCGATGGAATACGTTGAAAGGTTAGTAGAAAATGGCGCTGACTGTATTACTTTCCATTTCGAAGCTACTGAAGATGTTGAGGATCTACTTAACTATATTCGTAAGTGCAATGTCGATGCGGGACTTGCTTTTTGCCCGGAGACAAGCGAAAATATTATTCCAAAGTACTTAGATAAATGTGATAAGATTCTTCTAATGACTGTAAACCCTGGTTTTGGGGGGCAAGAATTTATTCGTGATGTTTTAAAGAAAATTGAGTTTACAAGGTCTTTGTGTGAGCGCTTAGGCGTTAATAAAAACGGCCGCTCATCTTTGAACAAAGCTAACTGTCTTCCATTTGATATCCAAGTTGACGGAGGTATTGATAATATTACGGCAGAGCTCGCTATTAAAGCGGGCGCAAATCAATTAGTCTCCGGCGAATACCTTTTTAAAGGGGATGATTTTTCCAAAAAGTTAAAAGAGCTTAGAGGATGAAAAAAGTTGTTGTAATGGGTGGTGGTACTGGCAATTTTACGGTACTTAGGGGCCTAAAAAAGCACTCTGTTGATTTAAGCGCTATTGTATCAATGGCTGATGACGGTGGAAGTACAGGTATTTTGAGAGATGAACTTGGAGTTTTGCCCCCTGGAGATGTTCGTCAGTGCCTTGTTGCTCTCTCTGATTCCTCAAGGCTCATGAGAAGTGTTGTTAATTATAGGTTTGAAAATGGTGGCCTTGAAGGCCATAGCATGGGCAATTTGCTTCTTTCTGCGCTCGAAAAAGTTACAGGAAGCTTTGAAAGAGCTGTTGAAGAAATGGGGAGGATTTTATTTATTAAGGGAAAAGTTATCCCTGTAACTGCCAATAAAGTCAGACTCAGAATGGTTCTTAAAAATAGAAAGATTCTTGAGGGTGAAAAGGAAATATATTTATCGCAAGAAATTGATCAGGGATATGATAAAATATACCTTGATCCTCTACCAGAATCAAATCCCAATGCAATTTGTGAGATTAAAAACGCTGATATGGTCATCCTAGGTCCAGGTGGACTACACACATCTATTATACCCAATTTGCTAGTTGGAGGTGTAAGCAAGGCTCTAAAGGAGTCAAATGCTAAAAAAATGTTCGTAGTGAACCTTATGAATAGAAAAGGTCAGACAACTGGCTACAAAGCTACTGACTATTTGGAGGAAATCGTTCGCTACTTAGGCGAAGATATTTTTGATTACATACTTGTAAATAATCAAACGCCAGAGCAAGAGCTTATTGATAAATACGCCGAGGAAGGAGAACTCATTGAAAACGACCTTGTTGGATCTAGAGTTATTTCGGCTCCATTACTTGGTAGTATTTCAAAAAAAGTTGAAAATGACTTTTTGCTTCAAAGAAGTCTTATTCGCCACAATTCGACGCAAGTAACAAAAGAGATTATGAAAATTGTTGATTATCTTTGATTTAGACGATACCTTAATCGATACCTCTGGTTCAGTAACTCCTGGAGTATTACTCAATGCCTTGTTAGAAGTGCAAAAACAAGGGCATAAGTTCACAGATTTTGATAAGGCCTTGAATGATTTGCTTACCCTTAACAAGAACAAGATTTCTGCCAGAAAGGCTATTTTTGAGTTTATGCAATTAAACAACATAAGGGAGAAATATATAAAACTTGCTCTTGAATCTGTCTATGAAAGGCCAAATATAAATAAATCAGTCAGTCCTCTTTCAGGGGCAGTAGAGGTTTTAGAATATCTTTCAAAAAGGTACTTACTTGGGCTTGTTTCAAAAGGTAAAAAAAGTATTCAACTAGAAAAAATGAAAAAAGCAGGTATCCATAATAATTTATTTTCAAAAATTTATTTCACTACAAAAAACAATAAAAAATCCTATTACGCGGCAATTTGCGCGGAAACCGGGGTTAGCCCCAGTAGCACAATTGTTTGTGGAGATAGGATTTCTGTTGATCTTTCACCTGCAAAAGAGTTAAATTGTAAAACGGTTCACATTAGGTGGGGCCGTGGTCTTGGTGATACAGGATCAAATAAAGACGTGGATTTTACGATCCTTCATTTAAGTGAACTAAAAGCGCTAACAAATAGACTACAAAAAGTTGGTTAAAAATGGCTACAAGCAATCAAATTTCACCTGGAACAACTCTTAACATTGACGGAGAAATCTTTAGGGTTGAAACCAGTGTCAAGGTAACCGTTGCGAAAGGGGTTCCATTTATTAAGACAAAGCTTAAAAATCTTATCACTGATCAACTAGTTGAAAGAAACTTCAGAGTTGACCAAAAAGTTCAAGAGGTTGATCTTTGTGAGAAAAAACTTGAATTTCTTTACTTAGAAGGTAAAGATTATTTATGCCTTGACATTGATAGTTTAGACGAAGTGATTGTTTCATCAAAAGTGGTTGGTGATAAAGTAAACTTTTTGAAAGAGGGAATACAGCTTAAAGCAATGTTTTATGGAGACTCAATTTTTTCGGTCGAGCTCCCTCAGTTCCTCGAGCTAATGATCGTTAAAGTTGAAGATGGTCAGGCAAGTATTTCTGTATCATCGGCAAGTAAAGTTGCTATACTGGAGACAGGAGCAAAAGTTGAAGTACCTTTATTCATAGAAATTGGTGATATTATAAAAGTTGACACTCACCTTGGTGAGTATGTCCAAAGAATATAATTCTATTATCGGGAGACTACAAGTGGAATTAAAAATAATAAAAGAGTTAATGGCAGAGATGGAAGCCAAAGATATTACTAAAGTAGTTATCAAAAACGAAGGAGGCGAGGTACAGCTTGAGCGAGAAAAGTTTCCAGCTCAGAATTTTTCACTAAGCCAAGCGCACTTAACACCACAAAGTGCTGATCCAACTAGGCCTTCAGATAATGCAAGCCACTCTCAAAAACCAACTCAGCCGGAAATTATCTCTAGTAAAGAAGTGACCTCTCCAATGGTAGGAACTTTTTACTCCTCACCCTCCCCGGATGCGCAACCTTTTGTAAAAGTCGGTCAGCAAGTGACTGAGGATACAATCATAGGCATCATCGAGGCAATGAAAGTAATGAACGAAATAAAAGCAGGCCAATCAGGAATTGTCAAAGAAGTATTTATTGAGAATGCTAATCCTGTAGAGTTTGGTACAAAATTATTAAACCTTAGTTAGCTATGAAAAAAGTATTAGTTGCAAATAGGGGGGAAATAGCTGTAAGGGTAATCCGGGCATGCCATGATCTTGGACTGCAAACCGTAGCGGTTTACTCGAAAGCCGATGCTGAATCATTGCATGTTTTACATGCTGATGAAGCCATATGTGTGGGTGAGGCACCCTCAGTAAAATCTTACCTAAAAATCCCAAATATCCTCTCAGCATGCGAAATAACGGGAGCAGATGCAATACATCCTGGATATGGCTTTTTAAGCGAAAATGCGAAGTTTGCTAAGATATGCGAGAGCTCTGGATTAAAATTTATTGGTCCAAGTTCAAATACCATTAACCTCCTTGGCGATAAATCCCAGGCAAAGAATTTGGCAAAAAGCGTTAAGTGCCCTGTTATACCTGGTTCTGAAGGTATTGTTGAAACAACAGAAGAAGCCGTTTTAGAAGCTGAGCGAATTGGGTTCCCTATTTTTATCAAAGCAACAGCTGGAGGAGGAGGAAAGGGAATTAGAATTGCCTCTTCTAAAGAAGAGTTTATACGACAATTTATTGCTGCTAGAGTAGAAGCCGAGGCATCTTTTGGAAATCCTGATGTTTATCTAGAAAAAATGATCGTTAATCCTCGTCACATTGAGGTACAAATTCTAGCGGATAAATTTGGCAACATTATCCATCTTGGAGAAAGAGACTGCACTATACAGCGAAGAAGGCAAAAGCTTATTGAGGAAACTCCATCACCCTTACTTACTCCATCACTAAGAAAGAAAATGGGAGAGGCCGCTGTACAACTTGGCAAAGCCGCGTCTTATCACACAGCTGGGACTGTTGAGTTCTTACTTGATCAGGATAAAAACTTTTACTTTATGGAAGTAAATACAAGAATTCAGGTTGAACACACAGTCACTGAAGAGCTTACTGGTATTGACCTTGTCAAAGAACAAATCAAAATGGCTCAAGGTGAGAAGCTCCCAATGAAGCAAAAAAATGTTGTTTTCAATGGACATATATTTGAATTTAGAATAAACGCCGAGGATCCGAGAAAAAACTTTATGCCTTCACCTGGTTCTTTAGACTATTATGCGCCACCTGGTGGACCCCACGTACGAGTAGACAGTGCGTGTTACTCAGGTTATAAAATCCCTCCAAACTACGATTCTATGATTGCTAAATTGATTGTCAAAGGCAAAGATAGAAAAGAAGCTATTGAGATCTCCAAACGTGCATTAAGAGAATTTCATATCGGTGGTGTACACTCTACTATTTCATTTCATCAGTACATGCTTGAAAACCCACAGTTTCTATCTGGTATAGATTATAACCTTGATTTTGTAGACATGTTGATTGAAAATGGCTGCACGTTTGAGCTTAAGGAATTTTCTACACATAAGGAGGAAAAAATGATTTCCCCACCAGTTCCGTTGAAAAAAATGTAAGCTAGATATATTGTTAACATCGTTTTAAATAGAGACCCCCATGAAAGGAATTGTTCTTGCCGGTGGACAGGGCACACGGTTGTACCCCATTACAAAAGTTGTGTGTAAACAGCTTCTGCCTATCTATGATAAGCCTATGATTTACTATCCAATCTCCACATTGAAAGATGCGGGTATTAAGGATATATTAATAATAAGTACCCCTAAATCCATTCATCTTTTTGAAGAACTCTTGGGTTGTGGTGCTCAGTACGGATTAAATTTTTCATATTTAGTCCAAGAAAATCCAAACGGTATTGCGGAGGCATTCATTATCGCGGAGGATTTTATAAACCAGGACCCGGTAGCGCTTATCTTAGGAGATAATATTTTTTGGGGTGCATCTTTGTCATCGCAACTAAAAAAATGTATTGCAGAACAAGCTAGTTGTCATATTTTTGGTTATATGGTCAAAGAACCGAAAAGATATGGCGTTTTAGAATTTGATGAGAATCATAATGTTAAAGATATTATAGAAAAACCGAAAAATCCACCTTCACGCTACGCTGTTACGGGTTTATATTTCTACGATTCAAATGTTGTTAATGTAGCTAAATCTTTGAAGCCTTCAAAAAGGGGTGAATTAGAGATAACAGATGTTAATAAAATTTACCTTAATGAAAAAAAACTGCAAGTTCACTTGTTTAATCCAGGGCTTGTATGGCTTGATACCGGAACGATGGATTCTCTTTACGAGGCGTCAAATTTTATAAAGATGATGCAAGAAAGGGATGGAATCTATATAGGTTTATCAGAAATGGTCAACAGCGGTAACAAAAAAACACAACCTTAAACCTAATGGGTATTTGTAAAATATTACATCACTATTTTCTAGATATAAGGTTATACAATTTTTTTTTCGGTACATTTAGAATTTTCGCTGCAGCAGCAAGAGCTTCTTTTTTTGTAAGATTGAATTCTTCTTGAAGCTTAACCACAAATTGGGGCTTTTCTACATTATCGATTTGATGGTTCCCTTTAAATATAACAACAAATTCTCCAACGCATTTTTTTTTATGTAAATTAAAATAATCCAAAAGCTCTTGTGGGGTTTTGTAAAGCGATTCTTCAAATACTTTTGTGAGTTCTCTAGCAATAAATATGCGTTGATTTGGGGAGATTTGATGCATGATTTTTAAGGTGTTTTTTATGTTATGAGGAGTATCGAAGGCAACTGTTAAGCCGTTATAGTATACTATGTCTATCATTTGCTTGACTTCATTTTTCATTAAAAAACCAACAAATTGAAAAGATTTATCCGACCCATAAAGGGATAGCGCCGTTGTTATTGCACTGGGACCTGGAATTACTGTAACTTTAAATTCCAAGTTATTGCACTCTTTTACCAACCTACTACCTGGATCGCATATCAAAGGCATTCCAGCATCTGATATAAGAGCTATGTTTTTCCCGCTTCTAAGTAAATTGATAACAAATGATTCTTTATTTTTTTCGTTAAAGCGATGAAATGAGGTGAGTTTTGTTTGTATGGAATACGCTTTTAAAAGCACTTGGCTTTTACGAGTATCCTCAGCTAAAATGAGATCTACCGATTTCAAAGTTTCAATTGCTCGATATGTGATATCTTTTAAATTGCCGATTGGGGTTCCAACGATGAATAGCATTTTCAGACTTTTTGTTTTAGTGTTCAAGTCCTTCTTGTATTAATTGGCATTGCTAAGACTTATAAAGGTGGCACCCAGATTCGAACTGGGGATAGAGGCTTTGCAGGCCCCTGCCTTACCACTTGGCCATGCCACCACAGACATCAATTATGTTCTTTTTCCACGTTCAAGTCAATCATGATTGTGTAATCTACTTATATTTTTACAGAAATGGCGTAAATCTTATAAATCTATGGTTTTTTTTAGAATATTTTGATACTAATTAATTCTTTCATGTATTGTGAAAGAATGAAATTATCGTCATTAGAAATATCAGAAATATTCAAGTTAAAACAATTCAATTTAGATTTTGATCACTATTGCGATTCAAGCTTGCACGCAAGAGAAGGGTCTTTATTTTTTGCCTTTAAAGGCAATCGCGTAGATGGGCATGATTTCCTTGACGAGGTCTTATGTAAAGGTGCTAAAGCAGCTGTGGTATCTCATAGTTATACGGGGGCACATAAGGGATTAGAGCTAATACGAGTTCCATGTGTTAATCAAGCGCTCCATACTCTTGCAAAATATGTTTTATCGAAAAGAGACCCTTTAATTATTGGCGTTACGGGTAGTGTGGGTAAGACAAGTACTAAAGAATTTATTGCAACTATTCTTTCTGAAAAGTTTAGCGTTTTTAAAACACATGAGAGCCAAAACTCTCAGGTTCTGTTGCCTCTTAATCTTTTGAATTGGATGGGTAATGATGAAATATTGGTTCTTGAAATGGGTGTTGATAGAAAAGGGCAGTTGTCAAAACATATAGCATACGCTCGGCCACATATTGCTGTACTTACAAAAATTGGGTTATCACACTCCGTTAATTTTTCCTCTATTGAAGAAATAGCTGCTGAAAAATGTATGATTTTTAAATCTGATAGATTACAGTTTGCTTTCTTAAATAGAGATACAAAGAGATTTAAGGCTGTAAAAGAATTATCTATACCAAGGCTCTTTTATGGTGAATCAGATTTAAAAACCCACTTTACTGAGCAACATATTCTTGAGAACATAGGGTGCGCTGTTGCAGTCGCTAGATATTTAGGGGTGAATGATCATTTAATCAGTGAAGGAATAACTTCCCTAAACTATATCGATAAAAGAGGTAAAAGAATTATAAAAAAGGGGATAATATTTATTGATGATTCCTTTAATGCTTCACCTTTATCGATGATTGCCTCCCTAAATGCGATACCTCATTCAAAGAGGAAAATAGGAATTATTGGCTCAATGAAAGAACTTGGCTCGTTTGAAGTAAAAGCGCATAGCGATATTGCAAGAAAGGCTGTAAAAGCTTTAGATATAGTCTATTGTTTAGGTAGTGAATGCCAGGTAATTGTGGATTTATTTAACAAATTTGGTAAGAGGGGTTTCTTGATGAATTCAATAAGTGAAATTTTAGATAACTTAAGAAAAACGGTTACAATAGATGATGTTGTATTACTCAAGGGATCAAATGTTCATAGGCTTTGGACTGTAGTCGAGGAATTTTAAAAAATGGTTTTTTTCCTTCTCAATTTTTTATCAGTGCATTTTTCACTAAAAATACCCGCTGTTTTTATGTATGCATCTACCCGAATGATTTTGGCGGCAATGACAACCCTTGTTCTAACGATTTGCATTGGGCAACGTTTCATATGCATTTTATATTCTTTAAAAACTGGTCAGACAATTCGAGTTGAAGATTGTCCAACGCTTATATCGAGGCATATGAAAAAAAAGGAAATCCCCTCTATGGGAGGAATACTGATGGTGATTTCCCTTCTGATCTCTTTATTTTTATGGATGGATCTTCAAAGTTCATATACGTTGATTTTTTTCATTACTACTCTTTTTTTTGGGCTAGTTGGCGGTTTTGATGATTTTCTTAAAATTAAATTTAAAAACTCTAAGGGACTTTCTAGCAAGAGGAAGTTCTTTTTTCAGTTTTTCTTTTCATTAATCCTAGGTATATACCTACTTTTTCCATCAATTCAATCTTGTATTGAGGTAGGTAATTGGTTTACCTCTTTAAAAGTGAATCATGCCATGTACTTTTTACCTTTCAAAAAAGATCCCATCTTCACCTTTTCAGGTGTCTTTGTGGTGATTGCTTTGATCATCACTATTTTCGTTATAACAGGGGCATCAAATGCAGTTAACCTTACTGATGGTTTAGATGGTCTTGCTAGTGGATGCGTGATTCTCGTTGCTTGTGTACTTGCTATTTTCGCATTTTTATCAAATAATAAAGAACTTTCAGCATATCTAAACATTGCCTACATTGAGGGTGGTAGTGAAATCGCAGTTTATATGTGTGCTCTAGCCGGAACATGTCTTGGTTTTTTGTGGTATAATGGCTATCCAGCAGAAGTTTTTATGGGCGATATTGGTTCTATAACACTAGGTGCAATACTAGGGGTTGCATCAGTTTTATTAAGACGAGAGCTTTTATTAGCATTAATTGGAGCTGTATTTGTTGGTGAAGCTTTGTCAGTTATTGTCCAGGTCGCAAGCTATAAGTTTCGCAATAAAAAACGTATTTTTCTATGCTCTCCCCTTCATCATCATTTTGAGTTTAAAGGATGGGAAGAGCAAAAGATTGTTACAAGATTTTGGATTGTTGGTCTCATATTTTCACTAATTGGTTTAGCCTCACTTAAGTTTCAATGAAAAAAGCTTTAATTATCGGAATGGGTGTTAGTGGTAAAGGTGCTGCAAAGCTTCTTACTATCAAGGGGTACGATGTATACGCCTATGATCAAGTCCCTTTTTGTATACCCCAGGTTAAGCGGGTACCTATTCTTTCTGAAAGTATTTTATCCGAAATGAATCAAATAGTTATTTCACCGGGGGTAGATAATAGATTATTAAGAGTTAAGTTAAAAAGATCTATTGGAGAAGCCGAGCTTGGTATAAAACATTTACAAAATACTATGATTGCAATAACTGGTACAAATGGAAAAACCGAGCTGACCCTACTCATCACGCATATTTTTAATCATTGTGGCATGAAAGCTGTAGCAATTGGGAATATAGGAAAAAGTATTGCTGACTATGCTTGTAGCCCGGATTTAAGGGATATATTGGTCATAGAATTGAGCTCTTTTCAAATTGAGACATTATATTCTAAAAAAATTGATTATGGAATTATTACAAATATTACTAAAGATCACTTAGACAGATACCGCGATTTTCAACACTATTATGATACGAAGCAAAAACTTAAAGAATTTCTCAAAAAAGGAGACCTTATCACTGAAAGTACGTATAATCATCTACTTGATACTGATAAAATTAAAGATTTAGGTTCGAATACGTTATCAAAAATCGCCTGGAAGCTAACATCTCAGTTTGGGATAGGTTGGAAGCAATTTCTTGAAGCGCTTGACTCATTCAAGCGTCCAGGTCACCGTCTGGAGCTATTCTGTGAAATAAACGGCAGAATATACATCAACGATAGCAAATCTACAAATCTAGCTTCATTAAAATATGCTTTAAAAAGGATAGAGGGCCCTAAACACTTAATTGTGGGTGGTAAAGATAAACAAACTGATTTACTTGACTACAAAATATCTATAGGTAACGATGTAAAAGGTATTTATGCAATAGGTGAGACTGCTTCTTTATTCCAAAAAGCGCTACCTAGAGTGGAGACATTTTCTAATCTTGAAGAGGCAGTGTTAAAGGCCCAACATAATTCAGTGAAGGGTGACTCCATTTTATTGTCGCCAGGAGCCTCAAGCTTAGATCAATTTGATAATTATGAAGAAAGAGGAAATACATTTAAAAACATTGTATATAAAATTAAGGAAAACTTATGAGTAAAAAAGACCTAATTATTGCATCTGTTGCGTTTAATGCGCTTTTATTAATCGTGCTTTTCATTGGTTCTAATCAAAAAAAAACAGAGAGTCCAACCTTTTTATCAAAAAAGCAAGATGTTTTGGTTTCAAGCCAGCAACCCACTAAAAAGGTTGATGCGCCAAAAAAAACCAGTCAGGATCGCATAAACATTGCAGATAATGATTCTAAAGATGAGAAAAACTTAAAAAAAAATAGCCGTTTAGCTCTTAGCGAAAAATATCATGACAAGATAAGTCAAACAAAAAGCGCAAGCTCTAAAAAGATTACCATTGCAAAAGGCGATACGCTCGATAAGATTTCTAAAGCGTATTCTGCTACGGTCAGTGAGATAATGAGCTCTAATAAATTGGATTCTACGAAATTAAAAATTGGTCAGGAGCTTGTTGTCCCTGTGTCGGAAATAAATCAAAAAGAAAACAAACCAATGAAGTCTGATTCGTCAAAAAAGATAGATAAAGAGCAAAATGGGGTGTTCTATACAGTAAAAAGTGGTGATAATCCATGGACTATTGCAAAAAAGAATAATATACAAGTAGAAGAGTTATTAAAAATGAATAATCTAACAAAAGATAAAGCAAAAAATCTTAGACCTGGTGACAAGTTAAAAATCAAATGAAGGCTCAGTACTTTTTATTATCGTCCACGTTGGTTTTGTTTACCCTAGGAATTTTATTGGTCTTTGGCACAAGTTCTGCAGAGGTAATTGGGAAAAGTCTCGATATTAGCTATTATAATGCGACTTTCAAGCAACTACTTTATGGGTGTATTGGATCTTTAGTTGCATTTTTTGTTTACCATTTAGGCTATAAAAATATCCTTAACTACACTCCTTACCTATTTTATGGGATTTCTATACTGCTATTGCTCTTACTTATTCCTGGAGTAGGAAAGACTATTAATGGCGCAAAAAGATGGATTTTTATCGGTCCAATTTCTCTTCAACCCTCTGAGTTAATGAAGGTTATTGCTCCGCTATATTTCCTTCATATTCATCAGAAACACTCTGAAATGAATATGAGGAATTTTTACATTTTGATTTTTAAGATATCCATACCGCTATCCTTGATACTTCTTGAGCCGGATAATGGAACAGTGTTTATTATATTATCTTCGCTTTTGGTTTTATTTTATTTATGCAATATCAAATCGGTTTACTACTTAGTTCCCATGCTTTTTTTAATACTAATAGGATCTTTTGCCGCACTGCAAATGCCACACGTAAAAAACCGTTTGTGGGTCTATATGCATCCAGAAACTGATATTTTAGGGAAAGGTCATCAGCCTTATCAAGCTAAAATCGCAACGGGTTCTGGGAAGTTTTTTGGAAGGGGTATTGGAAAAAGTTTTCAAAAGCTGAATTATTTACCAGAAGCTAGAAGTGATTATATAGCGGCAATATACGCTGAAGAGTTTGGCTTCATAGGTATTTTATTTTTGGTTTCATTATACCTTTTATTTGGATGTAGTGGTTTATATATTGCAACTCTTGCTAAAGAATTATATGGATTTTATATAGCTGCAATCATGACCTTTTTGGTCGTTTTTCAATCTTTTATTAACTTAGGTGTTGTTTCAGGGCTTTTACCAAGCAAAGGAACTAACTTACCCTTTTTTAGTCAAGGTGGATCTTCACTACTTATGAACTGCATTTGTTTAGCTCTGATATTAAGTACGTTTGGTAGGCAGGAGAAGCTAGTAGTATATGAATAAAACCAAAAAACCTGTAACTATTTTAATTGCCTGTGGCGGTACTGCTGGACATTTATTGCCAGCGCAAAATTTTGCTCGGTCTCTTATGAACACAAGACCAGATATAAAAGTTGTTTTCATAGGTTCAGGGATTTCTGATAATGATTTTTTTAATAAAAAAGAGTTTTTCCACAAGGAAGTTTTGAGCGCAACTCCTTTGATTAAATCGCCTAAACAACGAATTTTTTCAATAGTAAAGCTTATTAAAGGCGTGGGGCAATCAATTTATTATATAAAAAAGTTAAAGCCTTCGGTAATTGTAGGATTTGGTAGTTACCACTCTTTCCCTCCATTATTTGCATCAAGGTTTATGAAAACACCTATTTGTTTATTTGAAAGTAATGTCCATCCAGGGGTAGTAAATCGTTTTTGCTCCAGATGGGCTCAATTATCTGCAGTGCTTTTCCCTCCTGCAATAGGCAATCTTCGTTCAAAAAGCCGCTTAGTTACGATGCCATATAACGCAAAAATGGTTGAATATTCTAAAATATCTAAAACAGATGCTTATAAATATTTTGGCCTAAATGCAAATACATTAACAATACTTGTCTTTGGAGGGTCTCAAGGGGCATTGGTTATCAATCAAAAAGCAATTGAGGCGTTTATAGAACTTAAAAAGCAAGGAGTAGATTTCCAAGTCATTCATATCGTCGGAAAAAATAGTTGCCTACAAATGACTAAAAAAATCTATTCAGAACATGCCATAACTCACTGTGTAAAGCAATTTGAGGAGCATATAGTCAGTGCCTATAAGATTGCAGATATAGGAATATCTAGAGCTGGTTCGTGTATTTTTTGTGCTATAAAATATAGCCTCCCTTCGATTTTTATCCCATATCCTTATGCAACTGAAAATCATCAGTACAAAAATGCAATGTTTGTTACCGATAATGTTAAAGGATCTATAACCATTGAGCAAAAAGAGCTTAAAAGCAAAACTTTGATAGAAAAAATTTTGTATCTCATAAATAATAATTACGAACTCCTAAATACTTATAAAGCTTCTCTTGAAAAATATAATATCGATAATCAAACACATGAACTTCATGATTTAATATCGGAGTGGATATGAAACCAGTTCATTTTTTAGGCGTAAATGGAGTGGGGATGAGCGCTCTTGCTCACTTACTGTTAGAACAAAAGATAAGAGTGACTGGTGAAGATCTATCAGATTTTAATTTTCTTGAAGAATGCGGAGTGGAAAAAACCGAGGAAATTCCTAAAGAATCGATTATTGTTTACAGCTCTGCTATTCCCTTATCTCGTGTCACCAAATTAAGACAAGCTCATCCATCCTCGCAAATTATGCATCGATCGTTGATGGCTAAGATTCTTATGCAGCAAAAAAAGGGTATATTAGTAGCAGGATCACATGGCAAGACCACAACATCTTCCCTTTTGCTGTGGGTTCTTAAGTACGCAGGATTAGACCCATCATATGCTATAGGGGGCTTCCCTAATTTTTTGAAAAAAAATGGTGGAATGGGAACTGGCCAGTCATTAATTTTTGAAGCAGACGAAAGTGATGGTAGTTTTTTAAATTATCAAGGTGAATCAGCAATTATCACTAATATAGGTGGAGATCATTTGTCTTTTTGGAAGACAAAGGAAAAACTTATTGAGGGATTCAAAGATTTTGCTTTAAATGTAAAAAATAAAGACACATTATTTTGGTGCGCAGACGATCCTATCTTGTCCCAATTAAATTTACCGGGTGTTTCATATGGTCTCAAAGGTGACATCAAGCTATTAGGTTTTGAGTATCAAAAGGGCCGTACTTTCTTCCGTTTCAGTTACCTTGGGAAAACTTATAACAACTTTCAGATTCCTTTTTTTGGCAAAGAATTTGTTTTGAATGCGCTTGGGGTTTTTGGTATGGCAGTGTCTCTTGGTGCGAACTCTGAGCAAATCAGGGAGGCTTTTCAAACATTTAAAGGTGTAAAGAGAAGGCAGGAGAAAATAGGAAAGGCAAAAGGAATAGCCTTTTTTGATGATTATGCTCATCATCCGACAGAAATAAAATGTCTTATAGATAATTTTAAAAAAATAAAAAAAGAAGGTAATTTAGTTGCGGTATTTCAACCGCATCGGTTCACAAGAACTAGAGATTGTCTTTTTGAATTCAAAGAGGCTCTAAAAAACGTGGATATTCTTATTTTAACATCTATTTATTCGGCTGGAGAGGAGCCTATTGATGGAATTAGTGATGCTATTGTTTTAAAGGAAATAGACAATGGAAAAGCTCATTTCGTCAATTATGAAGAACTGCCATCTTTTCTAACAAAAATACTTAACAAAGGCGATATTTGCCTTACTATTGGCGCAGGAAATATCTCGAAAATAGGTTACAAAACACTCCAATGTCTTTGATGAATAAAAAAATTAAATATACTTTTGTAATTATCGTTATTATTCTTACGCCTTTGTTTTACTCAATAATTGGTAGTTTTGAGACAAAATTGGGAAACAAATCTCCGATATCTTTTATAGCAACTGTTTGTAAATCTATTGATCAACTACCTACAGATTTTTTTTCAGAAGTACTTGGGCTATCAAAAGATATGCCTTGTTCTGTTTGTTTAATGAGCGCAAATAAAAAATTATCAACCTTGCCATTTATTCAGGAAATTAAAGTAACAAGGTATTCACCATCTACTTTGAAGATTGATTATGCGCTAAGAAAACCTTTTTTCTCCGTTGGCGATTATGAAAATACCCTTATGGATACTGAGGGTTATTTATTCCCGCAAAGCCCTTTTTATACCCCCAAAAAGCTACCAGTTATTCACCTGGGCCCTGATTTAGAACTAAGTCGTACCATGTGTATTGATTCTTATGTTAGGATTATTACGAAAAAAATTTATGGTATATTCGATAAATCAGTAAAGTCACTTGTTTTTACAAATGCAAGTCCAAGACAAAAAGGGTTTGAAGAGTTAGTAGTAATTCTTGAAACAAACAAGGGAAACATTCATAAGCTAAGAATACCTATTGACGATTATGAACAAGCATTAAACGATTATTCCCGTTTATGCGAAAAAATTGAGGATTGTGACTACATTATTGACTTGAGACTTAAGAATCATGCTTATATATCAATGGATCATTCGTTTAATACTTAAGTTTGATCTTTAACAATGTTTCATTATTTATAAAGAATTTAATGTCCGCATGAAATGCTTAAAATATTTACTATTTTCTAAGCTATGGTTGTGTTAAATCTTTTTTTTCTTTATTAATCAATAATAAATAAGAGGATTGCAACATGATTGAAGGTATTAAATTCCAAATTGAAGAGAGTGGAGACGTAAAGATTTTTCGAATAGATGGCAGGCTAGATGCAACTTCAGCTCCAAAGCTAGAAAATGCCCTAGAGCAAGCATGTTCAAAGGGTTTTTTAAAAATCATCCTAGACCTTGCCGATATGGAGTATCTTAGTAGCGCAGGCATTCGTTTGATTTTATCACTTACTAAAAAATTGGATAATCTAAATGGAGGGTTAAGACTATGTTCTATTTCAGAGGATGTAATGGAGATTATCAAAATGGCGGGTTTTGAGCGTATACTAAATATTTATCCCACAGAGAATGAGGCATTAAAAGGATTTTAAATGCCGTGAAGTACAATTTAGAAAGGGACCAATACTATTCACCGCTACCATCAAAACTTAAAATTAACCAAACTGACAATGAAAAAAGAGTAATAATAATCGCGGGTCCTACAGCTAGTGGTAAAACCCGACTCTCCCAAGAGCTTGCTAAAAATATCAATGGGGAAATTATTTCTGCGGACTCAATACAAGTATACAAGAACATGGATATTGGGACGGCAAAAGCAACTCTAGATTCAAGGTCAAATATTCCCCATCATTTAATAGATATTTGCGATATCAGCCACGGTTATAATGTAAAAGAGTTTTATGATCAGGCTAAAAAAAAAATAGCTGAAATTCATAAGAGGAAAAATGTCCCTATAGTCGTTGGGGGAACTGGGTTTTATATTCAATCCCTTTTAAATGGGCCTCCCAACGGCCCTCCAGCATCAGAAAAGATCAGAAAGTCGCTTTCCAAAGACATTGAAAACTTTGGTGTGGAGGCAATGTACCAAAAGCTTTGCAGTCTTGATCCTAAGTATGGTGAGACCATTAATTTTAGAGATAGGCATAAAATTATACGAGCTATGGAAATTATGACTATATCAGGTAAGAAAGTCTCATCATTCAAAAACACTTTTTCTACTCCAAATTCAAGTGACATTGACTTTAGATGCTGGTTTATTTATTTCCCTAGGGAGATTTTATTTTCACGAATTGAAATGAGATGTGATGAAATGATCTCGCAGGGGTTTATAAAAGAGGTAGAGGACTTGCTTAAAAGTGGAATCAAGGAAAATCTTTCTGCTTCTCAATCCATCGGCTACAGACAATGTATAGATTTTTTAGAATCGGAGAGAACAGATGAAGATTGGGAAAAATTTGTTTGGGAGTTTAAAAAAGCCTCCCGAAGATACGCTAAGCGTCAGTTTACATGGTTTAAAAAAGACCCGAAATTTCGGTGGGTAGATTTAGATATTTATGGATACCAAAAAACGGTAGAAATGGTAATACAAGACTACGAAAGCAGGTATTAGAAAAATTATTATGACCCTTGAATTAGCACTTTTCCTTCTTTTCATTAATCTAGAAAAAAGTTAAACTGAATTCTTAATAGACAACATTATATGAAAAAAACTAAAACACCTCATATCGAGCCCCAAGAATCTCACAAAGAGCTAATAAAAGCAGAAAGCAAGCTAGCCGGTTGCAGTCGCACTGAAGACAAGCTATCTATTGCTCTTGATTATGCTGAGGAGTTTATAAATAATATAAATAGTCAATCTCTAAAAAATTTCTGGGCGTTGAAGAAAATAATTTTAGAGCTTTTTAAAGAAAAAATTGATCCAATTACAAAAAACACTCTCTGGAGTAAATACTCCGCGATAAACAACGACGCAACAAAACTCAAAGAGCTCAAAGATCAGCAATCTGAGTTTTTAGTAGAACAAATAAAAATCGCAATTACCGATCTAGAAGAAACCTTAAAAAAAAACGACGCTCTATTGAAATCTATACCAAAGATTATTATAGCAAAATGGATTCCTAATAAGGATTTTTTCATTCTAAACCAACAGCAATTAGAGTTATTAAAAAGTTTTACTCAGCGACTAGATAATATGAGAAGTGAAATACTTCAGATTGATTTGAGAGTAAGTTTGAAAAATCAACTATTAAAAAAATTAGCTAAAATCGGTGATCAGATCTTTCCACAGAGGAGACAGATTGTTGCAGATTTAAGCTCTACTTTCATAATAATTGTAGAAAAATTCTCCATCGATCCATTTTTTGCCCATAAAGATGAATCTAAGATTATTCCCCCAAGAATGCTTAGCAGAATAAAGGATCTTCAGAACCTAGCAAAACATCTTGGCTTAAATTCAGCATGCTACGTAAAGACCAAGGAGTTTTTAAACAAATGCTGGAAAATCGCTGCTGAAAAAAACAACGAATATCAAAAAACACAAAGATCGATGCAGGGTAAATTTGAGGAGACCTATAATGCGTTACTTCCAGTGGTTGAGGATTTTGAGTTAAAGTGCACCTCTTCATCAAGCGATAATAAAGTATGGTATATAGCAAAATCAGAAGAACTGCTGAAAACTCTCACCCAAAAACCCATTTCAAACGCTTATCTCAAAGAGCTTAGAACTAGGGTGAATAATGCCTTAAACTGCGCTACTAAAGCAATTGAAAGCAGGAATTTTGATAAAATTGAGTCTAGGAAAGCAGCTGTAAAAAAAATAAAAGAGGAGTTGGATTCATTTATAAAAAATGAACAAGAGGAATCTTACGAGGAATTTTTATCTCGTTATAATACACTCAAAGAAAGATACTCAAAATTACAACTTTCTCGGCTTCAGAAGCATATGTTTGAAAGAGATTTTGCTGATATAAAGAGCTTTTTACTTGAAAAAAAAGAGCATGTCATAAAAAAAACAGAGCTTAATGATCTATATAATGATAGAATAACACACTACGAAGCCATAAAAAAACAAATGGAGGAATTTAGAAAATTTCTCGGCGGTTCATCACTTGACATGGAAAAAGCGATCGCCTATCGTGAACTTTACGAGAGCGCAAAGATTCATCTTGATAGTGAGTATGACGCGCTTGTTGAGTTAGAAAAAAAGATTGAATTACAGTAGCATACAAATTGAAACAAGTAAGCGCATTTGATTTAGACCATACGCTAGTGCATACCAACTCTAGTCTGCTTTTTTATCGCTACCTCATTTCAAAGGGGCTTTATAGCCATTTCAACCTATTTAAAACAGCATTTTATTCGTTTAGGCACTATCTATTTAATCTATCGCTTACAGATTTGCATAGAAAAGCTTTTGATGGATTTCTCAAAGGGGTTTCTTTAAGTTTTGTTCAAGAAGAGGTAAGGAATTTTTTATCCAGAGATTTTCATAAGTATTTATACCTCCCAGCTTTTGAAAGGTTGCGCCTTGCGCAGCACCAGGGAGAATACACAATTATCTTATCTAATGCCCCTTCCTTTATCGTTGGTCCCATAGCAGAATTTCTTGAAGTAAATGAGTGGTATTCGTCTCACTATAATGTTGATAAACAGGGCAGATTCGAATCTGTAGATTCAATACTTCTTGGTGAAGACAAAGCAAAATTTATTAAAGGATTGATGAAAAAATTTAATATACCTAAGTCCCAAATAACTGCTTATTCTGATAGCGACTTAGACTTGCCATTTCTTAAATCTGCTGGAAGGCCTATTGCTGCCAACCCTAATTCCCGGCTGCTTAAAGTCTCAAAAAAAAAGTCATGGGAGGTAATTTAGGGTGAAAAAGAAGCAATTTTACATGAATTTACCATAGCTGTTATTTATGCTTATATAAAAGTATTTAAAAGAAGAAAAAAGGATGCTAAAGAAGCTATCGAACTTTCAAAAGTTGTAGACTACATTAAGCATTATAAGTTATAATAGCATATTAATTTATGGTTATTTGATGAGCAAAAATCCAATAGATCTTTTAAAATCCATTGCAAATCTCCTTGACGAAAAAAAGAGCTTTCAAATATTTGCCATGGATGTCACGGGAATTTCTTCTATTACAGATTTTGTCCTTATCGCTAGTGGAAACGTAGAAAGACATGTTATTGCCCTAGCAAAAGAAATAGAAAAATTTATGAAAAAAAATGGGGAAAGCTCCCACCTTTCTGAAGGTATGGATACTGGAGACTGGGTAGTCTTAGACTATTTTAAGTTTACAGTTCACATTCAAATACCAGAAATAAGGGAAAAATATCGGCTTGAGGGTCTTTGGCCAGATGCGAAAATTATTGATTTAGGGGTAAAAAATAGAGGTACGAATTTTGGATAATACTAGAAAAGTTGTTGTTACAGGGATGGGTATTGCATCCTGTTTTGGATCATGTATTGAAACATTTTATGATAGCCTTCTTAGGGGTAAAAGTGGTGTAAGACCCATCACACAATTTGCCTGTGAGGATTTTCCCACAAGATTCGCAGGGTCGGTAGATAATTTTTCTGTTGAAGGATATATGGATAAAAAACAGGCTCGCCGAGTTGACCCATTCATTAGGTACGCAATGGTTGCCGGTAAAAAAGCTATTGATGAAGCGAGACTATCAGGAGACAATCTTGAAAATATCGATAAGAGTCGTGTCGGGATTGTAATTGGATCTGGAATGGGTGGTATGTCAGTATTTTCAGAGGGGACAAAGACACTAATTAATAAAGGATTTAATAGAATTACCCCTTTTTTTGTGCCATATATTATAACAAACATGGCTGGGGGCTTACTTGCGATTGACACAGGTTTTACAGGACCAAATTATTCTATCTCCACGGCATGCGCAACTGCGAATTATTCCATTGTTTCAGCAGCGCAACATATTCAGCGAGGGGATGCAGAGATTATGATTTGCGGTGGCACTGAAGCGCCAATAAACCCTATTGGTGTGGCTGGTTTTGTTGTTATGAAGGCGTTATCAGAAAGAAATGATGACTACCAAAGCGCCTCGAGACCATGGGACAAAGATAGAGATGGATTTGTTGTCGGAGAAGGAGCTGGAGTTCTTGTTCTAGAAGAGTACGAGCATGCTAAGAAAAGGGGCGCTCCAATTATTGCTGAATACTTAGGAGGTGCCGTATCAACTGATGGTCATCACATCACATCTCCCCTTGAAGATGGTTCGGGCGTTGCTAGGTGTATTCATAACGCTATAAAAGATGCGGGTATTAGTCTAGAAGCTGTTAATTACGTCAATGCTCATGCAACTTCTACAAAAGCCGGGGATCTTTGTGAGGTAAGAGGGCTTAAATCAGTGTTTAAAGATCATTTAAAAAATATCTCGATCAATGCGACAAAATCAATGACAGGGCACTGTTTGGGCGCAGCTGGAGGGGTTGAAGCTATTGCAACAATAAAGGCGATTAGGTCAGGGAAAATCCACCCAACAATTAACATAAAAAATATTGAAGATGAAGTTTCAGACTTGAATATAGTGGGTAATGAATATCAAAATTTAGACATTACTGCCGGCATATCCAACTCATTCGGATTTGGTGGTCACAATTCTGTAGTTATATTTGGACCCATCAATTAATGAAATCAGTTCAAACGTTTGGCATTATCCCGGTGAAAGGGAGTGTAAAGCCACTATCTGTACTCCTTTTGAAGCATGTCAGAGGCAGCTGCTGGGGGTTCCCAAAAGGGCATGGTATGAAAAGTGAAGGGCCAGAACATGTTGCTAAAAGAGAGCTTAAAGAGGAAACAAACCTCAGTATTAAAGCTTTTTTACCATTATCTCCGGTAACCATTTCTTTTACATTTAGTAAGCATTTAACTTCTATAAAAAAATTTGTCACTCTATTCTATGCAACCATTAAAGGAAAGCTCGAGATCCAGAAATCAGAGATCATAGAAGGCCAATGGGTGAGCGCCGACAAATTGCTATGTTATGCATATTTTGAGACAGACCATTTGCTTTTTAAACGTGTTAAATCAGATCTCTCGAAGCTGTGAAACAATTAACCTCCAGTTGTGTTCCTTTCGATGATTTTTTTGCACAGCTTGTCTGCCTTGGAAAAATTCGTAGTTAAACCAACCCGGCCACGTAAACCCGTACCAGTGATTTGTTTATGAGTTTTTGCATAAAGTGCTTCGACAGTATTGGAACCGGCTTTTACTTTTTTCAAATCACGTCTGTGATCGCTATTACTGTTATTAGCATTGTCTGTTATTCTATCCATATTGAATCCTTTTTTTAACCAACATTTACCTGATCAAACTCCTAAAGTCAAATATTTTTTAGTTGATGAAAGAATCCTAAACAATCTAGTTGAAAAAGACGAAAAATGATATTGTTTATGAAATGATAAGGAATGCTTAGAGTGAAGAAAAACCTTTTTAAGTTAATTTTATGGTGTGGTAAAAAGATCTTCTCACTTCGTTATAGGATAAAGATTATCGGTTTGGAGTCTATCTACCAAAATGCTGAAGAGGGAGTTGTCTTTTTGCCTAATCATCCTGCTTTGATTGAGCCGCTGTTGCTTTATCCTATTATTGCTCCTTTTTTTTCTCCTAGACCTCTAGTAACTAATAGTTTCTACTATTTAAAGGGAGGTAAATTTTTTATAGACGCTACAAAATCAATTCCTGTACCTGACTTTGATTTTGCAAGCAATTCATGGAAGATTCGGCAAATAGAAAAAATAATAATTACTTTAAATTCAAAAATTAAATCTGGAGAAAGTTTTCTATTATACCCATCTGGTCGTTTAAAAGTATCGGGTAAGGAGGTGGTTGGCGGCAGTTCTTTTGTACATTCTTTGCTTCAAAAAAACAAATCGATTTCTATTGTACTTGTTAGAACAGACGGGCTTTGGGGTAGTTCATTTTCGAAGGCCATTACCGGAGTCTTACCCCCGCTATGGACAACTATTTTCGACGGCATGAAAAAAGCGCTCAAAGCGGGTTTATTCTTTATGCCTAGAAGAAATGTAACTATTACTTTCCAGCGAGTATCTTCAGATTTCCCAAGAGATGGTTCGAGATTAGAAATAAACAAATATCTTGAGAATTTTTATAATCGCTATTTAGACGGTGATGGAAAATATTTATCCTCAGAGCCCTTGAAACAAGTTTCCTACAGTTTGTTCAAGCAAGATGTACCAAAAATTTTACTTAAAACCGCTCCTAGCTTTCCATCAATAAATCCTGATAATATCCCTAAGGTAATGAAAGAAAAGGTATTTGCCCTACTAGTTGATTTATGCGGCAAGAAACATATAGACCTATCATTAAAGCTTTCAGAGGACCTAGGTTTAGATTCTCTTGATATTGCAAATATTACTACTTTTCTAGACAAGTCCTTCGATGTTCAACCAAAAAGCCCTTTTGATTTACAAACTGTTGAGGATATATTTAATGTTATTTTAGAAGGTAAAGATACAATGGCCTCTCCAACCATGTTAAGAGAGGAAGATATTTTGTGGAATAATGAACGATTTAGAAAAAACCTCTTGTTTCCTACTGGTAAGACAGTAATTGAGTGTTTTCTTTCGACTGCTGATAGGCTAGGTTCTCAAATAGCTTGTTATGATCGTTTTTCTGGTTTTTTAAGTTATAAAAAAATAAAACTTGCCATTTATATTTTAGCGAAGAAGTTTCAAAAACTTGAAAGTAAGTACGTGTGTCTGATGATGCCCTCTTCAGCAGGGTGTTACCTTGTTATTTTAGCTGTTTTATTAGCGCGAAAAATACCTGTGATGATTAATTGGACGTCGGGGTTAAGAAATATTGAACATGCTATTGGATCTCTAGGGATAAAAAAAATATATACTTCTCTAAATTTTATGGAAAGGGTATCAGGTATTGATCTTGGAAAGTTTAACGATAGTATTGTGCTTTTAGAGGACATAAAAAAAACAATCACCGTTCAAGATAAGCTCATGGCCGCTTATTTCTCCATTAAAACAAAAAAAGCATGGATAAAAACATTTAACCTTTCTGCTATGAAGGGAAATGATAGTGCAGTGATTCTATTTACCTCTGGTACTGAAAATTTCCCTAAAGTGGTTCCGCTTACACACAATAATATTTTAGAAAACCAGCGCGCCTCATTTTCAGTAGTAGGAATAAATTCAAAAGATATTATCTATAGCTGTTTGCCTCCATTTCACTCCTTTGGATTTTCAGTAACGGGTTTATTTCCTCTTCTTACAGGGCTAAGAGTTATGTATTCTCCTGATCCAACAGATACAAAGCAAATTATAAGGGATACTGAAAGATTTAGCATTACTACTCACTGTTTAGCTCCAACATTTTATAAGCACTTATTTAGTATTGCGCTTCCAGAACAGCTAAGTTCCGTAAGTACTTTTATTACAGGTTCAGAAAAAGCAAGTAGCGAATTTTTCAACTCTATTGCTAATTTAGGTGGGAAAAAAGTGGTGATTGAAGGTTACGGTATTACAGAATGCGCTCCTATTATCACTCTTACCAGGCCATGTGACCAAAGAGTTGGCGTTGGTAGGCCAATTCCAGGAGTAGATGTGATTGCTATTGATGTCGAAACATCAGAAGTATTAGATAAAGGCATAGATGGCGAAATATGTATTAGTGGACCCAGCGTATTTTCTGGCTATATTGGTAGCAGTAAAACGAATTGCTTTTTTAATAAATTTGGAAAAATTTGGTATAAAAGTGGTGATTTGGGAAAAATAACAGAAGATGGATTTTTGGTTTTAGGGGGTAGAATCAAGCGCTTTGCAAAAATGGGTGGCGAAATGGTTAGTCTTGCTGCTGTAGAAGATGCATTACACGAATATGCTGATCAAAATAAGTTGCTGGATGGGTCCAAAGAGGAACCCCAACTTACTTTATCATATATCGAGGGTGTAAAGCCTCAGCTTATTCTTTTTTCAACTTTTGAACTAGCAATAGATAAAGCCAACGACTATTTACGGGAAAAAGGTTTTGCAAGAATTATCAAGCTATCAAAAAACATACTGCTCAAAGAAATTCCGCTAACAGGTTCTGGAAAAGTTCATTTACATCATTTAAATAAACTTCTAACTAATGATAATGCTTAAGCTTTTTAATACAGAAACACGAAAAAAACAATCAGTTACTCTTCAGCCGGGGTTATCCCATATAAAAATTTATACATGCGGGCCAACGGTTTACAACTATGTTCATATTGGGAACTTGAGGACATTTGTATTTGAGGATTTGTTGCGAAGAACAATTAAGTATTTTGG
>MDTG01294884.1_pt1 | contig 26133 bp, 30 predicted proteins | sample 811421 | NCBI WGS metagenome assembly MDTG01 (sample SAMN05326645, study PRJNA326480) | marine metagenome | isolation source: seawater | place: Pacific Ocean: South East | collected 2011
ACAGCGAGCCCTCCGGCGGCCGGATGGCATTCAGCTCGGCGATGGCGGCTTTCGCCGCCTGCTCGGCAGCCTCGACCGTCTCGGCGCTGCGCACCGCCGCCTTGCCGCCCAGGCGGGCGCTGCGAATCGTGGACAGGGCCTGCTCCCACTGCTCAGCCGTGGCAACGATCTCGGTGGCCGCCGCCTCGGCGCCTACGCCGAACATGGCCATGTGGTCGCTGACGCTGGAGGGGATGGCGTTTGCGTCCTTGCCGCCGTCGAGCCAGGCCTGGGCCTCTTGCTTGGCCTGTTGATACTCTTGGTCGATATACGGCCCCGGAGAAACAAAAGCGGATCGCGCCACGCCTGCGGCTGCGTCAACGTCTCGACCAAGCTGGGTGGCGGCCGATTGCATAACGACTTGGTGCGGAACACCATGAGCGATCAGATCCTCATAACTTGCGTTTGTGTACGAACGACCGTTATGGCGAACTTTTTCAATTTGCATATCAAAGACCTTTACGCAGTCAGGTTAATGTTAGTGATCACGTTTGAGCCATCTGTGTTAAGCCCGTCATAGATCTGAGCTGGCGTCAGGGTTTCATCGGAGTCAGTGGTAGTTGACTCGTAGATAGAAAACACCGAGGCGCTGACAAACGGAACTCCCGCACCAATAAACTCACGCTCCACGCTACTAAGAGAGACACGGCAAGCCCCATACAGCGACATTACCGGGTGACCGCGCATCTTGAACTTGCTGTCGTAAGCAGAGAAGTCGATAAACGCTGTGTTGCCCTGAAAATGGTTTCGAGCAATCAGACCGCACGGCGACGCTCGATATGAAGTTGCATCTGTCGCCAGTTCCCCTGTATCAACCTCTACGTTGATCAGCTTGATAGTGGCGCTTCCTGACACCCGCATTCCGTATGCTTCAGACCAATCAAATCCGCTATCTTTATATGACTCAAGATGGATTATCGGACGGTCTGTTGAAACGGAGTTCTGCACCGTGCTTCTTAGCGTGATGGACTTCGAAACAAAGCCGACAGATTCCGTAAACCTGAACGTCTCCCCCTTTGCCAGAAACACCTCGCCAGAGCCATTTTCAGGGATTCGTTCAATAGCTTCTTTTATGGTCTGGACAGGAGAGCCACTAGTCCCTGTATTTGAATTGTTTCCAGAGCCAGCGGAGACATAAATCTCCTTATGCAGCTCTGGAATGGCTTTGACCGCTTCATCGACCTTCTGGTCGATCTCGTTCATCTTGGTGTTGATCGTGCCGGTCAGGTTGTTCGACGCGGCTACGAGATCTGCAATCGTCTGCTCGAGACTCATGGGCGTTATGCTCCGGTAGTGCCATTGATCAGCGCAGCGCCGTCATTGAACGCCTGCGCGAGTTGGTTGAATCCACTAGCCACCTCGGCTTCGAGGCCGGTGACGCTCTGCGCGGTGGCGTAGTGGCTGGGGAGTTGCCCGCCGAGCTTCGCGGCATCGGCGGCCTGGGCGCCGATCGCCAGGAAGCGGCCATCGGCAGTGGTCTTGTCGTAGACGTCGAGCTTGTTGGCTTTCTTGCCAAGCTCTGTGGTCATGGTCGCCGCGAAGTCCGGGTCGTTGCCCAGGGCCTCGGCGATCTCGACCAGGGTGTCGAGGGCTTCCGGCGCCGCGCCGATCAGCGCCTCGATGCGCGCATCGATCTCGGCAGGCGTCAGCGTCGCCGTCTTGTCCGCCTTGTCGGCCAGTGCCGGGATCGACACCAGCAACGCCAGCGCGGCGCTGCCGTCGAACGTGCCAGAGGCCTCGGCGTCGCCGCTCAGGGTGACGGCCCGGGCGGTCTGTAGCTTCGAGGCGGTCGCCGCATTGGCGCCCAGCGTGTTCAGGGAGCTGTCGAGGTAGGCGCGCGAATAGACGTCGGCGCTGTTGGCCTTGTTGCGCAGCTTTCCGTCGACGACCCCCATGAAGTTGTTCACCGCGTCGATCAGTGCGGTGATGGTGGTGGTCAATGCCATCGGTTACTCCTGGGCCGAGATCACGCCCGTGTGGTAGGTGAAGGCGTCCCGCAGTTGGGTGGTCAGCGACGCCAGGTCGGTGGCGGTGTTTTCCGAAAGCGCCTTGGCCTCCTCGGCGGTGGCTGACGCCGTCGCGGCCTGCGACAGCACGCTCTCGGCCACGGTACCCACCGGCCCCTGCACGCCCATGCTGATCACCTGGATATGCGGCGACAGCGCCTGGCGCACCTCCACGACCTGGTCGCCCCGGGTGACGGTAACGATCCGCTGCACCGGCGCGGTGACGACGATGCGGCCCTGGGCGTCAGTCATCGATCACCCCCTGGATCAGTTCCACCTGGCCGCGCAGCAGGCTGTAAACGTCCCCACTGGGGAAGGTCACGCGCAGCTCATAGCGCGCGCCCTGCCAGGCGCTGGAGTAGGTGCCGGCGGTCATTTCCGGCGCGATGCGCACCGCCAGGTGCCCGGTCGGGCCATCGAGGGTGATGCCGCCGTTCTCGGTGGTGCAGTCGACCAGCCGCCGCCGGGAATTGGCCGGGGTGATGGCGAACTGCGCGGTGCAGCCGGTGATGTCCACCGGGGTGCGGGCCTCGTCGTTGCTGGTCCAGGTGGTCTCGAAGCCGTAGGTGGTGCCCTCGGTGATCGTTAGCGTCGGTGCGCTCATCGCGACCTCCTATCGGGCTTTTTCGAGATCCATCACGCGAAACAGCATGTCGACGTGGCGGGCCATGTTGCCGATCGTCGCCGCCGAGATATCCGCCAGTTCGTCGGCCAGCAGCAGGTTGACGTTCTCGACGCCGACGACGACGGTCACGCTGTCGGTCGGCAGCGGCGAGAGGTCCAGCGTGAAACGCTGCAGCCAGTGCGAGCTGGGCGACTTGTAGGTCAGCGTCGTGCCCGGCGAGGAGTAGACGGCAAGCAGGGTGCCGCTCTCCAGGAAGAAGCCGACCTCGCCGACCTCGTACTCGAGGTCGCCGTCGAAGCGGGCCGCGATGCGCAGCTCGCGCGTGCCCATGTCTTCATAGTCGGCGATCGCCACGCGCTGACGCTCGTCGCGCAACTCGGTCTGTAGCGACGAGGGCGTGTATTTCTGGGTGCCCGCGGCGACGTGGGTGATCTTGCCCTGGATGCCTTGGCCCTTCGCCGAGATAAGCTCGTCGAGGCCGGCATTGGTGTACTGCAGAATGCCATCGCTCATGTTTGTGCCCTGGGGTGGTGGTCAGTGATTAACGTCCAGTAAGCGGCCCCGGCAAGCCGGAAGCCCGGGAAGGTCAGGTCGATAAAGGGATCCGGGGCGCGGGCCGTGCCGTGCAAATCCAGCGCGGCGGTCAGCGGCGCGGTGACGCCCAGCGGGGCCAGCGTGCCCAGCACTTCGGGCGCCTCCTGGATCCGCGCCGGCGGGCGACCGTCGGCGTAGACTGTCGCCCCGCCAAGGGCACCGACCGGGCCGAGCTGGCCGCATACGTCGGGGCTGGCCTTGATCCGCCCGGTGCGCCGGTCATCGAGCGTGATCGTCGCCGGCCCCGTAGCCCCTCGCGGGGCCAGGCCCGTTGAGATGGTCGGCGGGTCGAAGGTCTGCCCTTCGGGCGAGTCGTCGCGATAGCTGACCGTGGGCTCGAGCACCGCTCGCACCTCGAAGCCCATCTCGAGGTTCAGGGCCAGCGTCAGCGTCAGCGCGTCACGCTCGCTCTTGGCATACGCCAGGTTGCGCTCCATCTGCTCGAGCACCGAGGCGTCGATCGTCGCGCCGTTGCGCTTCCAGGCCAGCAACTCGACGCTGTACGGCGCGGTGTAGTAGGCCTTGGGGTCGTACCAGGCGAGCACCTCGGCGTCGTAGTCCAGTTCGTCGACGGCCAGCAGGAGCCCCGCCCGCGTACCGGCCAGCCGGCGGATCGGCCAGACGTTCTGCACCGTGCGGCGCTTGAGCGTCTCGGATGCATTGCCCTCCCACTCGACGACACCACGATCCTGCGCCAAGTAGGGCAGCGCGCTGACTGGGGTGCGGGTCGGGTCGAGCAGCTCCGGAAACGGCGGGGCGACCCCTTCCAGCAGCTCGGCGAAGGCGCGCTCGAACGCGCGCTCCAGGGCGCTGGCGTTGGTTGGCAGCAGGCTGTAACGCTCACTCATAGGCGACGCACCTCGATGTCGATGCCGGTGCAGTACGGCGCACTGAAGTCATCGGCGACCAGGGCGTCAGCAGGCGTCGCGATATCGAGCCGCACCGCGCCCGCGTTGTGCATGGCCGCTGCCAGCATGGTGGTCTCGATGTGCCCACCCAGCCGGTGCTGCTCGTCGGCATAGGCCTGTACGTTGGCCACCGCGTTGGCATGGGCGACGGCTTTATCCGGCCCGCGGTTGATCCACATCACCGCCTGGCATGACCAGGGCAGGATCTCGGCACCGCTCACGGTGACGTTGTCGGTGACCGGCGCCACGTCATCGCGCGCGAAGTAGCTCTCGACCTCGGCCAGCAGCGCCGCGCTGGGCGCGCCGTTCCCCTCGCGCGACAGCACGGCGACCTTGACCGCGCCGGGCGCGATGCGCTTGCCCAGGGCATCCTTGACCTTGCTGGCCGCACTGCCGCCGGGCAGGCGATGCGTCACCACCACCACCCCTTCCTCCGGCGTGTCGACGGTGATCTCGGGGCGGTTGCCGAGCGTCAGCGCGTGATAGCGATACGCCAGCTGCGGGCCGGCGTTGCTGAAGGAGTACGGTGCGAGGAAGTAGCGCAGCCGCAGGGACTCGTCGTCCTCCATCTCGGGCGGCACCGGGGGGAAGGCGTCGGGGTCGCCTTCGTCCACCGTCTGCCGCTTCAGGCCCAGGTCGGCGACCTTGGCGTCGAGGTTCGTGTCTTTCGCCCACCAGGCGAGCATCTGCTGGATCTGCTCGTTGTAGTGGCGCGTCTGGGTCTGCAGGATCACCGTCGCCGCCTCGAGCAGCTTGGTGGCCACCTCGGCTTCGTTGGCCAGCGCCGCCTCGACTTCGGCGGCGAGCGCCGGATCCTCCGCGGCGATGGCGTCGACCACCGTCAGCTTGAAACGCTCCAGGAGGTCTTCGAACGGTGGCGTTTCGACGATCGCCGGGGCGGCGAGTCGGTTCTGGCCAGGAATCAGCATCAGGTCTGTACCTCGAATTGCACGCGCTCGTGACGCCAGACGCCGCGAAACTTGAGCAGGATGCCCGGGCCATCAGGGCGCCGGGTGGCCACACAGCTCTCGACGCGAAAGTCGCCGATGCCGTTGGCCGGGTTGTAGAAGGCGTCGATGGCGTGCGCCTGGGCGGTCAGCAGCAGCGCGTCGCTCATGTTCTTGCCGAGGGTCTCGGGCACCCGGGAGCCGAAGCGGCGCCGGTGCTCACGCGACCCCAGCGGGGTGGTCATTACCTGGGTCACCCGCGAGACGAATTGAGCCCAGGCGCCAATGGTGCGCCCGGTGCGTCGATCCATGCCGATCATGGTCAGCCCCCCGCAAAGACGTTGCCGCTGCCGCTGGCCACCGAAGACCCGCAGGCGACCGGGTCGCCGATGCGGCCCAGCGGCTTGCCGTTGGCGAACACGCTGCCGGATCCACTGGCCAGGCTGCTCGCATGGCAGCTCGGGGTGGGGTTGCAGTGCGTGGCCCACCCATCGCCCTGCCGGTGCACGGCGATGCCGTTGGCGTAGACGTCCCCGCTGCCGCCGGTGCTGGCCCGCGGGGGAAAAGCACCGTGGCCGGTGCAGCTATCACCGAGTCGAGTGACTGCCGGCATGGTGCTCTCCTATCAGTTGAGGTCGATGCGTTGGCCGTTCACGCGGACGCCGCCGCCGTCGATCAGCAGGGTGCTGCCGTTGCTCGACAGCAGGATCTGGTCGCGGTCGGCGACGATCATCGTCGCGCCGAGATCCCAGGTCATGCGGTGCTCGGCGTGGTGGTAGCTGAAGCGGGTGCCGTCGGGGTATTCCCGACCGTGCACGTCCAGGCTGTCCCAGGGCGCGGGATGGGCGCCGCTGAACAGCCCACACAGCGCGGCCACCTGGGCGCCGTCGTCGCCGCCCCCGTAGTTGAGCAGCAGGCACTGCTCGCCGAGGGTCGGCGGATCCCACTCGCGGGTGGTGCCGGCGCGCAGCGTCAGCCACTTGATCCAGGGCGTTTCGTTGTCGCCGTGCTTGACCTTGCAGCGCGGCGGCTGGGCCTGCACCGCCGAGATCACGCCGATGCGCCCCTGGTTGCGCAGGCGACGCTGGGCGTCGTCGGCGCCCGACTGCGCCTCGGCCATGCGCTCCTGGAAAGGGCTGAGCTGGTCGGCGATCAGCTGCTCGATCAAAGCTCGCATGAGGCTGGCCTGTAGTCGTCGGGGTTGTCGATGTCGCGCGGGTCGTCAGGGTCGTTGGCGTTCCAGACGATCATCGGCATGCCGGGCTCGCCCAGCGGGGTGGCCTCGGGATCGGCCAGCGGCTCGCCGACGTAGATCACCTGCTCGAACGACACGCCCCAGGCCTCGTAGCCGTTGCGGCCATCCTGGAACATCGAGGGCGCCGAGCTGACGTTCTCCGGCGCACCGATCGCCAGGTGACTGAATCCCCAGCGGTGGTCGCGCTTGGAGACGACGATGCGCTGCAGGGCATTGGTCAGGTTGACGGCTTCCAGGGGCGCGCGGCGGCGCTGCTTGGCGACCACCCCATGCAGGGTGATCCGGTACCGGCTGCCCGGGCGGCCGTCGTTGGAATGCGTCGCCGGTGCCGACTGCTCGAACTCGATCAGCACCATGGCGTCGCCTACCACGTCGTTGAACTCGTCGTAGTTGCCCACGGTGATGCCGGCGATACGAGCCATCAGGGTGTCGGCGATGCCGTCAAACACCTCCGACGGCTGTTCAATCACGGCTAAGGACATAGCGGGCCTCTTGCTCGAAAATCTCGGCGAAGCGCGCCGTGGCGCGGCGCTCCCAGCGCTGAATGACCGGCTGGGCGCCCTCCTGCCAGTCCTCGGTGACTTTCTCGATCGGCAGCCGCTCGCGGCCCTTGCGCCGCCACACCATGGGCGAGCGGCTCTTCATCGGGTCGACGAACGCATGCCGATAGTCGTGGCGACCCACGCTGACGCCGGTGGGCGTCTGGCGGGGGTTGCCCAGGTAGTGCACGGACAACGGCGCGAGGCCGATCCACAGCTTGGTCTCGCGCTGACCGCGCACCGGGTAGACCTTGAAGCGGATCCGTATCGGGCGCTGGATGATGCTCAGCTCGCGGCCGATCTCCCGCGCCGAGTGCGTGCGCAGCCACTTGGCGGTCTTCGTCAGCGCGCGGTCGGCGGCGCGGTCGAGCTCCTGGCGCGCCGCGCTCAGGATGTCCGGCGCGCGGGCCAGGGCCTCGCTCATGTCGATATCAAGGGCGAAGCCAGCTGCCATGGGTGTCGCTCCTCTCTTGCCAGGGCGTCAGCAGCAGGTCGGTACGCAGCCGGCCGAGCGAGATCACGTCGCCGATGGCGTAGGCGACTCCCTCGACGACCACCCGCGTTTCCCGCCAGGCGTCCGGCAGGTCGCGCGTGGCGATCTGCAGCGGCTTCTCGTCCGGTTCGCCGCGCAGTCCCGCGCCGTTGGTGTAGGCCCGACGCAGGGTCTCGCGGCCATGCGGCTTGCTCCACATGCCGCCTACCGTGACAGGGCGCTGGTCAGGAACGTGCAACTCGACCAGGACACCCAGCTCGTCGGGATCGAAGAAGCTGTCCCAGTCGTCGTCGCCGATCATGACTTAGCTGGCTCGCTCTTCTTCGCGGTGCTGGCCGACGCTTTCTTGCCGTCGTCTGCCTTGCCATCGTCGGCCGGTTTCTCGTCCTCGACCTCTTGCTCGTCCTCGGTCGGATAGTGGGCCTGGCCGGCCGCGACGAGCTGTTTCGCGGTGCCCTTGGTGCATTTGAACGGTGCGCCCTTCTTCACGGTTTTACCGCCGGCGCGGAAGTCGTCGTCGGCGATGATCTCGACGAACTCAATCTCTTGCTGTGCCATGAGGGTGTTCCTATGGAGTGGAGAAAAGGAGGGGCCGAAGCCCCTCAAAACGCCTGCCCGCTAGTCAGGAAGGGTTACGCCGCAGGGGCGCGGGTGCCGACCGCGAAGGACTCGGGACGGCGCACGTTGGCGTCGACGTCCTGGAACACGCGAACCACCAGGCCGTCGCTGGCCGCCTGGGCGTAGGGGTCGGGCTTGAGATCCAGCACGCCCCACATGCCGATCAGCACCTGGCTGAAGTCGCCGAACAGCCAGTCGTCGCCCTCCATCTGGTTGGTAGCCACGGCGTTGTAGCCGTTGACCTCGTTCTCCTTCGTCCAGATGCGCTCGCCGGTACCGTCGAAGACCTGCTTGGTCTTCGCGGCGCCGCGCTGGCCCACGCTGGTCAGGTAGGCCAGGGAGCCGATGTCGGCGTTGTAGGTGGAGATCTTGGTCTCCAGCGCGACGGCCGACGCCCAGTCGAAGCCCGCGTTGGGGTACTCCACCGCGCCCAGGCCGGTCTGGTTGAGCAGACCCAACGGCTGGTTGTTCGCGCCGGTGCCGTGCAGCATCGCGTGGTCGATCGACACGCCGATGCCGTCCATCAGGTCGGCGATGATCAGCGCCTCGGTCGACATGCTGGCCTGCTTGCGCAGCTTGCGGGTGACCGGGATCGCGCCGGCGATGGTCTTCGGCTTCAGGCTCAGGGTGGAGAGGTCGAAGTCGCTGTTGGCGACGTCCTCGCCCTCGGCCAGCCAGTAGAAGTTGCCCTTGCCGACTTTCTTCGGCAGGTCGACGTCGCCCTCGAGGCCGGAGAGCATCCGCGCGCCCAGGCGAGCGATTACGGTGCGGTTGCGCAGGATGTCAATGAACTGGTCGACGCGCAGGTCGGTGGCCACCAGCTCGCCGCCCTTGCCGGGGGTGCCGACATCGAGGCCGCGGCTCAGCATCGGGTGATGCGAGAGCGAGCGCATCAGCATGTCGTGGGGCACGTAGAAGCCGCGGGCTTCCTTGCCGACCTTATCGGCCACGGCGATCGACAGCTCACGCTCGAAACCAGCGTCCTTCCAGTCGCCGGTGACGGCCGCGTTCAGGGCGCGCATCAGCGAATACTGCTTGGCTTCCTTCTCGGTCACGCCCAGCGCCTGAGTGGTCAGGCCGCGCTGCTGCTCGGCGAAGTTGGGGATGTCGCGGCCCTGGCCACCGCCGACGGCGGTCGCCTCGGGGTTGATGCGCTCGAGGAGCATGGCGCGCACCTGGTCGACGCCGTAGCCCTTCTGGATCGCCTCCTGGGCCAGGCTGCGCTGGTTGAAGCGGTCGCCCATGGCGGTGATATCGGCCACGCGCTGACGCTCCTGGGCGAGAATGTCGTCACGGGGCTGCGCCGGGGTGGTTACGCCGCGCTGCTGATCGGTGCCAGTGCCGGACGGGGTGGTGGTGTCGTCGGCGCCCTGGGCTTTCTGCTGCTTAGGATCCATGCGTCTTTCCTTTACGGTGATGGTGTGCTGCGGTGCTTCGAGGGAACGGCCGACGCCGACGGTCGGGTCAACCGGGATGGAAACGGAGGAGACCTCGAAGGGCTCCCAACGGGTCACGCGGTAGGTGTCCACGCCATCGCGCTCGGACTCGAGCACCATCTCGTGGATCAGGTAGCGCGTGCTGATATGGCGGCGGATGCCATCGACCACGTCCTGCCAGACGACCTCGGCCTCGGCGCTGCGCGAGAAGCGCACCCGGGCGCGCAACTTGCGGTCGCCATCGAGCCAGGCCTCCTCGACCACGCCGATCTGCCGCCAGTCGTTGTGCTGGTCGAGCAACGGCGCGCCGTTCTGCAGGCGGGTCAGGTCGACCGACTCCGGCGAGTGGTCGAGGATCTCCATGCCGAACCACCGCTTGAACGGGTATTCGCTGGAGACCGCGACCTCGACCGTGCGGGCCTCCTGGTCGATGCTGTCCTCGACGACTGTCAGGGCTCGCAGGAGGGGCTCCCCCTGGATCTGGCGCACCACCTGGTCAGGCGGCGTCGCGCTCTTCGTCTTCGTCTTGCTCATTGGGCGATTCCGGTGGGTCGGTGGATACGGCAAGGCCCCGCTCACGCAGGGCCTCTTCTTCTCGGGCGATCTCGTCGAAGACCTCGTCGGGGTCGTCGCCGCCCTGGCGGATGTAGTAGCTCCGCGACTTGGTGCGGTTGCGGATGGATTCGCTGGCCGCCTTGGCGTCCTTCGCCGGATCCACCCAGTCCCAGCCACGCGGCTGCCAGTTCACTTCCAGGTAGCGCTCCAGGCTGGCGAACGGCAGGCGTAACGCGCCGTTGAGCATGGCCATCTCGAGCCACGCCTCGAACACGAAGTCGAGCAGCTCGCTGATCACAAACTGCTGCACGCTCTTGTAGAAGTCGCGCTCGTCCAGGTCGCCGGAACGCATCGAGCTGAAGTTGACGCCCTCCAGGTCGTTGGCCAGCCGGTTGTAGCTCGGCCCCAGGCCTGCCGCGGTACCGCGCAGGCCCGCCTTGATGAAGGGCGCGAAGTTCGTCGCCGGGTGATCGCTCTTGTAGGGCGTGAACTTGAGGCCGTAGGGCAGCACCTTGGCGGTGCCCGCCTCGATCGACTCCTCGACCTCGGCGTCCTGCTCGTCCTCCCCCGGCGGCTCCATCCACTCGGCGTCTTGCTCGAAGAAGCCGGTCAGCTTGGCGCCGTGCTCGGCCGCGAGCATCTCGGCCTTGCGGTACTCGTCCAGGTGGAACAGCTCGAGCATGGCCGCGTGCGCCCAGGTGAAGCCGCGGGCCTGGTGTGGCCGCCAGGGCTCGAACGTGTGCAGCAGCTCGCTGGCCGGGATCCGCTGGTGACGCTCCCGGGCCGGAGGTCGCTGCTGGGTGTCACCGGGGTGATCGCGCAGCAGGTAATAGGCAACCGGGCGCTCCCAGTCGTCGATCTCGACGCCCATCCGCACCCGGTTGCCGTTGGGCAGCAGGTCGTTGTAGTTGAGGTCGAGTCGATCGCATTCCAGGATCTGCAGGGCGAAGCCCCAGGCATTGGGGTAGCCGCGCACCAGGCGCACCATCACCTCGCCGTCGCGGGCGAGCGTCTCGACCCACAGGTTCATGAAGGTCACGAAGCTGTAGCGCCCGGTGACGTCGAAGTTGCCCTTCTTGCAGAATCGCTTCCACGCCTTCTCGATCTTCTCCCGGGCGCGCTTGTCGGCCAGCCCGCCGGGGGTCATCGCTTTCGATTGCAGCTGAATGCCGCGCGGCCCGATCACGTTCTGCTTGAGCAGCCGGTGGAAGCGCTTGATGTATGGGCTGTTGATCGACTGCTCACGGGATCGCTGTCGCAGCGTCTCGTGGTCGCGGTAGATCACCTGGTTGGCATCGCCTGCCGACGTGCGCATGTTCCAGCCCTGGGTGAGACGCGAACGCCGGGCCGCCTGGAAGCTGCGCTTCATGCCGACGGTCGCGTACCAGGCGACATTGACAGCACGCTGCAGCAGGCTCGGCTTCTGTCGTCTCATGCGGGATAACTCCACTTCACGGTACGCAGGCCATTACCTCGGCGGCGCTCGCGCGCGACCTCACGCTGATAGCGGGTACGCAGCGCCTCGAGGCGCTCGATCGGAATCCGGTCGAGTCGCTGGCCGTCAATCTCATAGCTCTGCTGGTCCTTCGGGATGCGCTTCTCCAGGGCGGCCTCGATCAGGTCGAGCATCCGCCGGGCATGGCTGCGCATATCGGTCGGTTCGGATTCGAGGAGATCCGGCTGGATCTCGATCTCCCCGCTTTCCAGGGTGAGCCGCTGGCCGTCGCTGCCGGTGACATACGCCACCCAGCGGTACAGGCCCGGCATCCATTCGCGTGTTTCCTGCGCGGCGATCTCGACCTGGTAGCCGCCTGCGCTGCCAGCCAGGGCGTCGAGGTCGATGCCTTGGGGGCCGCGCAATGCATAGTGCAGCTGCCAGCCCGCCTCGACTGGATAGTCGGGCAGGCTGACGCGCCAGGTGACGCTGTCCCCGGCGCGAATCTGAGGTGGTCGCATGGTTTATCGCCTACGTCGTTTCACCTTGAAGCGGGCCTTTTTGGCCGGCTCCGGCGGTGGAGAGGGTTCAGGTTCGGTTGCGGTAGCCGCTGGCTCGGTCGACTCGGCGGGCTCGCTGGCTTCGGGCTTGCCATCGCGCAGGCGCTTGAGGTCGCCCAGAGTCAGGGCGCCGCGCTTACGGCGGTGGAGCTTCGCGCGAAGGGCCATGACGTACTGCATCGCCTCGCAGTCCAGGTAGTGGTTCTCGCCGACCTGGTTGTACTTGCCGGCGGCTTCGTCCCACTCCTCGCCGACGATCTGCTTGCAGTAGTCGTCGGTCACGTCGGTGGGGATCAGCCACCAGCCGGGGAAGCGATCGGCATCGCCCGACTGGGCGCGGCTGATCCGGCTATGCACCCAGCGCTTCGCCAGCGGCGAATCGAAGGCCCACCGCGAGTCGCCGCGCTTGCGCACCTTGCCCTTGCGGTCGACCTCGACCAGCTCCTTCTTGATCGGCTTGTCGAGCTTGTCGCGGCCGCGCAGGGCCACCACCCGGCCCTTGTGGGCATTGATGAAGGCGTAGACCTGGTCGTCGCGGTAGCCGACGTCGATCCCGGTCTCGTTGATCGGGTGGCCGGCGTACTCGCTGTCGATCAGTTCGGAGAGGTCGCCCCAGACGGTGTCCTCGTCGGTGTTGCCCCACAGCTCGCCGTGCTCGAGCAGCTGCGTGCCCATGCCGGCAAACCAGGCGCGCACGGTGTAGACGAGCCGGTTCTTCTGGACGTCGATCGTGCAGAACACGCGAAGCGGATCCGGCAGGACCAGCTCGCCGGCGGCATAGGCCCAACGCATGGCGCGGATCTCCTCCCAGGTCGGCACGTCGCCTACCTCGGCATAGAGCTGGCCGAAGCCAGTGTTGTAGACGCCCATCAGGGTCGCCGGGTCGCCAGTGCGTTGTGCTTCCAGGAGCTTCTTCGCCAGGAAGCCGTAGCTCTTCTTCGCCGCGAAGCTGCACAGGCCGGACACCCACAGGCTGTAGTGACTCGAGCCCTCGGTCTCGGCGGTGCCCTGCACCTCGCCGGCGACCACCTGGTCGCCTTCGCGGCGGGCCGGGGTGATCGACTCGCCAGGCGCGACGGCCACGCCCCGGGCGTTCATCCAGGGGCGATACTTGTCCTCGATCGGCGTGCCGCAGCAGCTGCAGGTCAGCCGGGCGTGGCGCTCGGCCTCATCCGGCGTGCACTCGTCTTTGCTGCCCTGCCCTGGCCACCACAGCAGCTCCAGGTGGGGGATGAAATATCCCAGGCACTCGGGGCACGGCACAGCCCACTCGTGGCGGGTGCCGGACTGCCACAGCCGCCAGACCTTCGACGTGACCGCGCCCTTCTTGCCGGGCTGCCAGTGCCAGAGGCCGGTGTCGGGGTGCTGCCGCTTGTCGACGCGGCCGCGCAGCGGCGTGGCGGTGTAGCCGACCTTCGAATCGACGTAGGCATCGCCGCGGGCTTCGATGATCTCGGTGGTGTCGCCCTCGCCGGTGTTGACGATGCGGTCGACCTCGTCGACCAGGATCAGCCCGGCCGAGTCGGCGGCGAGCTCGGTCGGGCTGCCGGCCCAGGCGAAACGGAACTTGGTGCCGCCCAGCCACTTGGTAAATTGCGTCGAGCGGCGCTTGTCGTACTTGCGCCACAGATCCGCGCACTCGCGGAACATGTCCATGAACTTGGGCTCGACCGTGCTGGTGATCAGCGGCTTTGTCGGGGTGACGTAGAGCACCGGCGTCGGGTCTTCGTCGAGCCGGTGACCGCAGACGTTCTCCATGGTCACCGACTTGCCCATCTGCGTGCCCATGACGAAGGTCACGCGCCGAAATTGCGGCTGGGCGAAGGCCCAGGCGATGGGCTTCATGTAAGGGTTACTGTCGGGGTTGAACGGCCCCGGTACCGGCGAGGCCGGCGGCATCACGCGCTTGTCGCGCGCCCACTCGTCACTCGTCCTCGGCGGCGGCGCCTCCACCATCTTCGCCGTCGAGCGAATCAAGCGCGTCAAGCTCAGCAACGAGCTCCGATGCTGCCGAGTCAAGGCGTTCGGCAGTAGACCCACGGATGCGGCGGGTCTCGGTGTGGAGTCGTTCGCGAACTTTTGCTGGGTCATCGATCACGGCCAGGTCTGAGGCGCACCGGCTCGACAGGCTGTCGAGCTGGGTGGCGAATACTGCGCCGACCGCGTGCAGGATTCTCCCGACCGCGTCCAGCGGCACCAGGCGACGGCGCTCCTTGTCTATCTCGATCTGCAGCTTCTCCCGGCGGGCCTTCTTGAGCAGGCGATCCTCGGCGCTGGCCGAGCCGACGCCGTCTTCGTCCTCGTCTTCGTCGTCGCCAATCTGGCGGCGGATCTCTCGGCGGATCAGCCAGTCGATGGCGTCCTCGGTGTCGATCTCCAGCGGGCGACCCTTGCCGCCACCGCCAGCGATCGGCATGCCTTCGTCGATCCACTTGCCGACCCAGCGCTCCGACTTGCCGACCATCTTGGCGAACATCTTGCGGCTGACGATCTCGCCCATCGGGAGCGCTCCAGGAGAAAGGACCAAAGGGTAAAAGGTGCAAATGGACAAATGTTCAAATGTCCCTTCTTTCAAAGGGTCATTTGGACATTTGCACAAATGGGCAAAGCTGCATGGTTGCTGGGCTCCCGGCGCGGCGGGCACCGCGCCGGAAGTCCTTTCTGGAAAGGAAGTAAGGACTCGAAAACCGCGACCAAAAACGCGCGAAAGCCGCGAGTTTTTCACCCGTGACGGCCGCCAGGCGGGGGAGTACCTATTCCCGCTGGGCGGCGCGCGAAGGGGGTCAGCGTCCGTAGTCGCCGAAGTCCTGCAGGCGTTTCGAGCCGAGCTGTTGCTGCTGCATGCGACCACCGCCGCCGTAGAAAAGGCGGACGACGCCGCCGACTGACCCCGCGACCAGACTGGTCATGATCAGATCGGCGTAGCGCTCGCCGGTGGGCGAGAGCTCGATGAAGGTCACCGCCGTGGCAAAGCCGAAGGCGAACAGCAGCAGCAGGAACGTCATCAGATACAGGAAGTTGTTCGATAGCCAGCCGCGATCCGCCTTCAGGGTCTCGACCTGCAGGCTGCGCGCATCGGCCCGATCCTCCTGGGCGATCTTCTGCAGCTCGACCTCCCGGTCGATCAGCGCTTCTTCAAGCCGGACCTTAGCCCCGGGATCGGCCTGCACTTCCTCCAGGGCCGACCGGCCGTCATGCATGCCGGTGACGAGCTTGGCCACGTCGACGACTCGGTCGGCGACGGCCTGGCCGTTCTTTCCTCCGATCAGCCCGCCGATCTTGTCGGCCAGGCCGGTTGCCTGGGCGAGGCCCAGCGCGATGCTGATAGGTTCCACATATCCCCCTGCGGCTATGCCGCGACTTCGTCGATCCATTCGCGCGGCACCGGGCGCTGGTGCAGCACATGAGAGAGCAGCTCGACCACTCGCCGAAACCATCCATACGCGAACGCCTCCTGGCTCTCGTTGCGTTCAGCCAGGCGACGGCAGAAGACGACGCGCTCGGCGTTCATCGTGTGCGAGAGCACTGTCAGGCCGGTATCGCCTCGGGCGTCAGCAAAGGCGCGCAGCGCGCCAAGCGTCGCCGGCCCCAGGGCGCCGTCGGCCTTGATGTCGTCATACAGCCGACCGCGATCATTGAGCACGTTCAGCTGGATCTGCAGGTACTCGGCGGCGCGGCCCGGGCCGCTGTTTACGCCGAAGTCGAACAGCACCAGGGCCAAGTCCTGGTTGAGCTCGGCGACCTCGTCGAGGCCAAGGCTGTGCCAGTAGCGGTTGGCGTAGATCTTCGCGGCGAATGGCCGGGGCAGGGCGCGCATGTCGCCCTGGTAGCCATTGTCGCGGGCCACCTGCAGGGTGATACCCCAGCAGGTCGGCCCGCCCCGGTCGGCAGGGTGGTTGACGTAACCGCCCTCTCGGTCGATGACCTCGGCAATCAGCCGTCGCTTCAATTCGTCGATATTCATCACTTGCCCACCCACTTGATAAACAGCCGGTCGACCCAGTTGACGAGCCGCTCGCGCGACAGGTCGAGGCCGATGACGGCGATGGCCGCCATCAGGGCGCCCGCGTATTCGATCGGCACGCCCGCTTTCACAGCGGCCGGCAGGGTGGCGATGGAGAAGAAGAAGACGATCCCGCCCTCGAGCAGGCTGCGCTTCCACTTGCTGCCGGTGTAGATGCCCCGCAGTAGCGTGATGATGAATGCCAGGCTGGCCATGAACAGGTTCGGCCAGTAGAGATGAAAGACAGCGATAGCCGCGTTCCAGAGGTCGATGGTTTTCTCTGGCATGGCGCGCTTCTCGTGTTGGTTCAGCATGAGGCTCACCCCGCAGGCGGCCGGCGTAGGAATAAAAAAGCCCGCCGGGAAGGCGGGCCAAGGCTTGTATGTCGGGCACAAAAAAGCCCGCTATGGTGGCGGGCTTCTTACGCATGTGTGGCAATTTGCCAGAATGGTCGCTCTCGTCCGGACATTTGTCAATATGTACATTTGACCTTTTGTCCACTTAGCGAAGCGAACGCGCCCAACCGGCCACCGCGCCCTGGATCGACATGAAGCCGCCGGTCAGGTGCTGGCATCCGGTGCAGCAGGCCCACCACTTCCCCTCTCGGGCCTTGAAGCGCGGCCGTTGCCCACAGCCATGAACCGGCAGGTCGTCGCGGTTCACCTGACGCCAAGACGCCGCCGCCCAGGTCTCGCAGGTCGCGGCATCGCCGCGCGCATTGCATACCGGGCAGATGAACATCACCCGGCCATCGCGCGCGCGGCGCTCCGGATCCTGGCCGCAGTGGATGCAGGCGGGCAGACTCACTTCCCGGCCCTCTTCTCGCAGACCTTGCAGCGATCCCAGGAGCCTGGCTCAAGAGCTGGTACCCGGTCGTTTGTCGCACCCACCGCACCGCAGTCAGCTTCGAAGTAGCGAACTCGACCACCGTCGCCGATCTTCGGGGGCAGCAGATCCGTCACCTCTTCCCAGTGATGTGCGCGCTTCCCGACGAAAGGGAACTTCGCCCATCCCCGCGTGAAAGGTCGGATGGGGCCGCCAGATATCTGGTTGCGCTGGCTCACTCCGTCACCCTCCACAGCGCCTCGAGCGCTTCGCGGTCTAGTTGGTTCAGAATTCCATGCATGGCGGCCCAGCGCGGGCACCAGTGCTTGTCCCAGTTCGCTTGAGTGATGCCCAGGAGCTGCTGCAGCTTTGCAGGCTCGTGGACTACCTTCCCGCTGTTCTTCCGGCTCTTGTGGCACTGGGCAGCCAGGTGGGCGAGGCCCTGGCAGGCCTTGCGCGTCTTCTCCCGGGCATTGCCCAGGGTCGGCTCGAATCGACGCCACAGCGCGACGGTGACGCCCTTCTCGTCGCACCACTCGCGGGAGTCGGCGTAGGCATAGCGAAGCCAGTGCTGGTGGTCAGGCTCAAGCGTGCGGATCGCCCGCACCACCTTGGCGTCCTCGAACGCCCAGGGTGGCAGCGGCAGGCTGCTGCTCGGCTTCGGCCTGGTGTGGCTGGCCACCAGTCGAGTCGAGGCCCGCTTCATTTCCGCTTCCCAACGGCGAGGGCCTGCCGATGGCAGGCGGTCGCGGTAGAAGCTGTCGTCGTAGCGCGCCGGCATGTCCGACTCGCTGATCCGCCGCGGCGACGGCGGAGCGTGGGCATAGACCACGGTGCGGCGCATGAACGCCAGATCCTGAGCTTCAAGCACGGCCCCTCCTTCATCGACGGCGTCGACCCTTGTGATCCTCGAACTCCTGGCAGGGCACGCAGCGCGTCACCCAGGGCATCGCCTCGCGGCGGCGCGCCGGGATCGGGTCACCGCACTCGATGCACTCCTCGGTACCGGGCTGGGCCTCGCGGGCCAGGCGCTCACGCTCGAGGCGATCAGCCAGGTCGGCTTCATGAAGGGCCTGGGCTTCTCCGGCAAAATCGGCGACATCACTCACAGCAGCCACTCCCCGATGCTCGCTATGAAAGCGGCGAGCCAGAGCCCGCCGATCATGGCTTCCTTGATGATCATCATTGGCTAGGCCCCTCCCCGGCATGGGGGATGCGACCAGCAGTAAACGCATTGACCGAGGGACACTCGGGGCTGTGATACTGGCCAGGAGCGGAGCCGCAAGCGATGCAGCCAATGAACTCCTGGTGAAGTCGGGTGGATTCAACTGCCAGTGAGCAGGCTGCGATTTTCCGGTTCCTACCTCTGGTGCGCTCGTAGGGGTCGTCCCTCTTCAGGAGCGCATCGCCCTCCTGATCAAAGCGAAGCGCCAGGTCGCCAAGGCGCTGGGATTCGCTTCGCTCGAGCTCTTCAATCCGCTCGATCATTTGGAGCACGACCGCCGGGTTCGCCGCCGCTATGAACTTTGCATTCCGCTGGCCGCGATGACCCTGGCAGGGCGGGCACTCGGCCACTTTGTCGTTCCCTGCATAGATGAAGCCGGACTTCGAGCGTGTCCACGGACCTCGAACGGCACCCTTGGCCAGTTTCTTGAGTTTGGCGAGAGGCACCATCGTCACTCCCCCATCTCGATGGCGATCATCCGCATGCGCGGAAGCGGGCGGCCGGTAGCACGACTGGCCGCCGCCACCTCGGAAAGCACCACCTCCACCAGGTCGACGGCCTCTTTCATCATCCGGTCGACCAGGGCGGGATCGTCGTTCAGGTCGTAATGGCCGTTATGCGCGGGCCGGGCGTGCTGCAGCAGCTCGCCGAACTCCTCGCTGATCCGATGCAGCTGCGCCTGGGCGCGGGTGGGGCAGTCGCCGGGCTGGGCGAAGCAAGGGATCGGCACGTAGAGCGATCCGGCCATGGCCATCAGCTCGCGGCGAAGCTCGCGCTGGTACTCCTGGGGAAGGCAGCCGATCCAGACCCACTTCCAGGCCAGCGGGAACGGCTGGGTGCCGCGGATGATCCGCCCGACCTTCATGGACGCCGCGCGACGCCAACGGGTATAGGAAGCGGCGCTGCTCTCGACAGAGTCGCGGTCGACATCGGCGAGGCCGGCATCTTCCAGGGCAGGGATCAGCAGGGTGGTGGAGAAGCTCTCGATCGACTCGCGGCTGTTCTCGAACCAGCGGCGGGTCGCTTCGATGATCACCTGGTCTTCGGTGCGATGTTTCATACAAGCCATCCTTAGTTCTTTTTCATTATGGTTTTCATCCCATCAGTGTGGGCTTTACCACATTCTGCTTATCCGAAGAATTAAGCGCAATAGTTCTCCGCATCCGACTTTGTTTTTTTGAACAGTAGCGGTGGAGAATAAGTACATGAAAATAGGACACGCCATCAGGCGCTTACGCCACGCCCAGGGACGCACCCTCCAGCAGGTCTGCGATGCTAGCGGCGGCAGAATCCAGACCGGATACCTCTCCCGGATCGAACGCGACGAGATGACGCCCAGCGTCTATATCGCCGCGGCGATTGCCCGTGCGTTGGGCACCACCGTGGACAACCTGCTGGCCGAAGCGGAGGGGTCAGGGCAAAGCAGCGGGTTCCCGGCAGCGTCTCGCCTATTGGTGCCTGTGTTGCGCTGGGAGGATGCGGCGACTTTCTGCCGCGAGCGCGACTACACCGCCCTGCCAACGCCTGAGCGCTGGGTGATGCCGCCGATGGAGAGCCACCTCGGCTTCTACGGGCTGACCCTGCGCGACGACTCCATGCAGGCGCTGGAGGGGCTCAGCTGGTCGCGTGGCGCGGTGATCATCATCGACATGACCCGCGACCCGCAGCCCGACGACTACCTGGTGGTGGCCGACCAGAACGGCGCCGGGCCGCCCATGTTTCGCCAGCTGGTCAGCGACGGTCGCGAGCTCTACCTGCGCCCCAGGAATCCGCAATACCCCATGCGCCCGGTGCCGGACGACGCCGCCCTCATGGGCACCGTCATCGGCCAGGTGATAGATCTCACCCTCGACGAATGAGGATAGTCAGAAAGAAGTTTTACGTATTAGAAGATTTTGGCGTAGCATAGTGAGGCATCTCGCTACGCACGCCGCTATGCGTTAGGATCAGAAAGTTTAGGAAGGGCAGATAGAACAACGCCCGGGATTAGCGGCCCGGGCGTTGGAAGCTGCGAAATCACGTCGCAGAGCATAAGCGATTTACTACGGCACATTGAGGCAAGCTGTTGATTTCAAAGGTCTGTTTAGCGGGCAGGCCAATGAAAGCAAGCCACAAGTTCCCCCAGTATATGGCGTGATCTCGTAGCGTTCAACGTTTTGCCCACATTTGGACATTTGGACATTTGGCCATTTGGCCATGTCCTCGGGTGACTGGAACGACTACATGACAGGAACAGGACCGCGCCAAGGCCTCACGGCGTTTTACCAAGAACGATTCAACAGCGACCCCCACGCGCTGCTCGACTACTGCCACAACGAGATCGCGGCCATCGCCGCCGACGTCCAGGTCGACTGGCCGGCACTCGCCGGGCATATCCGCCTCGACGACAAGAAGTACCGTGGCAAGATCCCCACCCTGGCCAAGGGCCACCGCCACAAGGTCGCGGTGTTCGGCTCGCTCAAGCGCGCCCGCAACGGCATCGAGTTCCCGCACCTCAACTTTCACACCAAAGCCCAGGGCGGCTTCACCGCCACCTGGTCAGGCTATGACGCCCTCCTGGATCTCTACCGCCGCGACGGCGGGCAGATCACCGACGACAAGCACCGCCGCTGGCTGGCCGAGCAGGAGAAGCGGCGCGCGGAGCGCGCCGCGCGTATCGCCGAGGCCGAGCGGCAGGAGCGCATCGCCGAGGAACGCCGCCAAGCCGAGCACAATGCCTACGAGTTGGCCTGGCACGGCCGCGGCGCTCAGCGCTTCGAGTTCGCCCCGGGCAAGTGGGATACGGTCGAGCTGATCGGCGAGGCCGACGGCAGCGAGCCGTACCTCGACGCCAAGCAGATCGGCAGCATCGTCGAGGTCGTGCCCATGAAGCGCATGCGCGACCGCCACGGCGAGTTCGTCGCCTTCGCCCTGCAGGGCATCGACGGCGACTACCGCGGCCTGCAACGCCTCTACTCCGGCTTCAAGAAATACACCATCGCCGCGCGCCCCGGTCAGTTCGACGGGGCGCACTGCGTCATCGGCGACTTGGACGCGAAGCGCGTCTACAGCGCCGAGGGCTTCGCCACCGCCGCGAGCGTGTGGCTGGCCGAGACCGCCATCAAAGGCGACAGCTGCGCCGTGATCGTGGCGATGAACGCCGACAACCTGGTCAAGGTGCTGCGCAGCTACCGCCGCGTGCATCCTGACCTTCGGCCGATCAACGCCGCCGACAACGACTGCTGGAAGCTGCTCGCCGGCAACGCCGGCCAGATGCGCGCCCTGGAGATCCGCCGCGAGATGGAGCTTCGCAGCGTCATGCCACGCTGGGACGAGCTGCTCGATGAAGAGTCGATCGCCGAGGCCCGGGCCACCGGCAAGGGGCCGACCGATTTCAACGACGTGCACTGCCTGGCCGGCCTCGAGGCCACCGCCAAGGCCCTGCGTGCCCGGGCGAGCAAGGTCGAGGTCGAGACCGGCTTCTTCCCCTACTGCCTGCAGCGCGTCGCCGCGTCCGGACAGATGAACGTGATGGAAGAGGCCCTGCGCGCCGTCAACGCCGGCATGCAGCTGGCCCCCACCAAGTACACCGGCCGCGAGGTCTATCGCATCGTCTGCGAGACCATCCCCGCAGGCCTGCCGTGCAATCGCCATCGCCTGCTGTCGCGTGCCAAGTGGCTGGCCGGCAAGAAGCTGGAGAGCGCTGCCGGGCTGCGCAGCTTCACCGCTGAAGCCCTGGCTCGCCCCAACGTCCAGCACCACAAGGTGGAAGGTATCCGCGCCGAGCACGGCAACGTGCTGCTGCCCGAGCATATCCAGCACCTGGTGCAATCGCTCGACGGCATGGTCATCGTGCGCGCGCCGATGGGATCGGGTAAGACCGAGCACCTGATCAGGCCGATCATGCAAGCCGCACCCAAGGCCGCCTACATCGCCCACCGCGTCTCCCTGGTGGGCGATGCCGCGTATCGCCTCAACACCCAGCACTATCGCAACGTGCTGGCCGCCGAGATGCCCTGGGTCACCCACCTGGCGTGCTGCGTGAACAGCATCACCCACCCCAAGTTCCACAACGGCGACGGCCGCGCCTGGTTCACGACCGTCGACACGCTCTGCATCGACGAAGCGTCCCAGGTGCTGCGCCATATCGCTACCGGCCCGGTTGACCAGCCCACCCGCGTCATGGATGGGCTGATCGAGGCCATGCAAAGCGCCCGGCAGGTGCTGCTGTGCGACGCCGACGCCAACGACAGCCTGATCGAGCTCTGCGAGATGGCCCGCCCCGGCGAGACGATCCACGTCCTCGAGGTCGACGCCGCGAACGACCACGTCCGCGTCGACCACAGCGACCACGAGTCGGTCTGGCAGCAAGCCCTCGACGCCGCGGTTGCCGGCGAGCGCGTGCTGGTGGCCAACGACAGCGCCGAGAGTGCCAAGAAGCTGGCCGTCATGATCCGCAAGTACCGGCCCGAGGCCCGCGTCCTCCTGGTGCACAAGGAAAGCAAGGCCGACCCCGACGCCGAACGCTTCCTCGATCGGCCGAACGACGAGGCCACCCGCTGGGACGTCCTGATCTACTCGCCGGCGATCAGTTCCGGCGTGTCGATCACCACCCCACACTTCACGCGCCACTTCGGCATCTTCAGCGGCCAGACGGTCAGCCCCTCTGACGCCATCCAGATGCTGCGCCGCGACCGCACCGCCCGGCACTACGTGCTGGGCATCGGCATCTCCCGCACCATGCGCGAGACCGACCGTGAAGCGCTGTTCCGCGGCCTGCTGGCCGCCGACGAGGTCGCCTGCGACTTCGAAGAGACCGACGACGAGATCCTGCTTCGCCGCACGAAGAGCATCTACGACGAGATGTACCTCTCCTGCGCGACTAGCGAGAACCATGCCCGCAACGACTTCGCCAACCACCTGCTGCTCATGCTGGTGGCCGACGGCTACCAGGTGAACCGCCTGGCCACCAACGACGCCGAGGTCGAGGCGTCCCGGCTCAACCGCAAGGAAGGCGGCGCCCTGGTTCGCCAGCGCCGCCTGGAGATCCTCTACAGCGTCGAGACGCCCGACGAGGAACGTTTCGCCAAGCTCTCCCGCCAGGAGCTCAAGTCCGAGGCCGAACAATCCGAGATCGACCGCCACCACATCGAGCACCAGCTCTGCGTGCCGGAGATCACCGACGAGGACGTCGACTTCTACGACGACCAGGGCATCCGCCACGTCACCGCCCTGGAGCTGCTGCAGGCGACCGACGATCAGGCCGACGCCTACGATCGCGCCCAACGCCGCGCCCGGGTCACCCTGACCCGCCACCGCTGGAAGCGCCCGACACGCAACCTGCTGCGCCAGGTGTTCGAGGCCCTGGGCGTCGACCCCATGACCGGCGAGGGCGAGTTCACCGTCGACCAGTGCCGTCAGGTGCGCGACACGCTGCTAGCCGACCAGGGCGCCATCGAGCTCTACAACGTGCTGAAAGTCGGTCGCTACGTGAACCCCAAGGCCGCGCCGAAGTGCGCGACCACCTTCGTGAAGTCGATCATGGATCGCCTGGGCCTCACCGTGCACAAGCGCAAGTCGGGTGGCACCAACTACCTGTCGATCAGCGAAGAAAGCTGGGAGAAGGTCATGCACTACGTGCGCCTGCGCGCCGAGAAGGGCGTCCACAGCCTGACCACCCACGAAACCGCCAGCACCCACACACCGATGCCCGCACCCGAGCGTGACACTCCCCGCGAAGCCAGCAACGACGCGGCCTCCGGCCAGAGTGACACTTTGCATGGTGGGGTAGCAGCAGCGGATGAAAAGAGTCCCTCCCTTGCGGAGAGCGAGAAACTCTACGCCGCCGCCGTAGCCGCTTCGAAGCCCCTCAGTTTGGCCACGCCGCTGCGGGAGGTGATGCGGTGGATGGCGCCAGCGGTCAAGCGCCAGATCATCGACGGCCTGATGCCGCTCGCCCAGCTGGAGTGGACGCTCGACTACTGCAGCCAGCGGATTGCCAAAGCGCTCGGCCGGTCGCCGGGAAGTGTTCAGGGATTGCCCCAAAGCAATGCTAGGAATACTGTATAATCATACAGTAAGCCAATAACGCAGGGAGGTATATCCATGAACCAAGCGACCGCACTCGATACACAAGATCAGCTAGAATCCCGGCTCGAGCGCGCCGATGCCATGCTCCGGCTGCTCACCAGCACCAGCGACATCGACGCCCACACGCTCCAGGTCGTCGCCCTGGACGTCGCCGAACACGTCCAGGAGGCGCGCCAGCTCTGCCAGAAGCTGGCCTGCCAGCAAAAAGGGCCGACCCCAGCGGGTCAGCCCTTGAATTGCATGTCTTGCCTGACGGTGCGGCTGTATCAGCGCCGCCCGGCCGCGTTGTAAGCCGCCTTGATGGCCTCGATCCGGCTCGGCATGCCAGGGCAGCGGGCGATCTCCACGCCGTTGACGCTCGCCACCCCCAGCCACAAGCCGTCATCCTGCTTGTGCGCGACTAGCCTGGGCTTGCCTTCGGCCACTTCCTCGGGCACCGCCTGCGTCACCCGGTCTACGTCGACGTTCGGCGTCTCCAGGGCATCGCGCGCCAGCTCGAGGTACGCCTTGATCGTTGGCCGATACGTGCCGAGCTCGCGGCTGATCAGCGACTGCGTGATCTTCGCCTCGGGCTCCTGTTCGATCTGGGCCTTCACCCAGGCATGCACCCGCGCCATGGCCTGGCTCTTCTCCAGCTCCTCGGCACCGTCCAGGGCGCGCAGCGCCTCGATCCGGCTGCCGTATTCGCTGGCCGGCTCCTGCGCCTCGGTCGCCTCCTCGCTGTAGTCGATCTTAAAGGCGCGATAGCTGCGCTGGGTGTCCATGTCCTCGTGGCCCAGCATTTCCCGCCAGAACACGTCCTCGGTCACCTTCTTCCAGCGCTTGTCGCGGGTGAAGTGGATCTCGAACACCAGGCGCGCCCAGATGGCCCGGCTGTCTTTGAACACCCGCTCTTCGTCATTGAAGACCCGCTTGGCCAGGGTGTTCAGCGTCTTGGCCGTGCGCCGGTTGATCTCGGTGTTGTCCATGCCCTGGAGCTCGACCACCTCCGGCAGCGAGCGCAGCTCGTTCCAGGCCTCGACCACCAGATCGGCGTCCACCAGGGTATAGATGTGATACGCCTGGCTGTAGTCGACCCCGCCGCGCTTCTTGGCCTGGCCGCTGAACTCGACCTGGTAGCGGTCGACCTTCTTGATTCGCCCCGTCTTCAGCACCTCGATTGAGCGCCGTCCGGTTGCCAGCGCCAGCCCCAGGGCCAGGTGGCTGTAGTAGGGGCGATACTCGCCGTCGACCAGCCGGTCGCGGTTGGTCAGCAGCTCGTAGACCTGATCCATCAGCCAGTGGTAGTTGATCTCCACGGTGTTGACCGCGCGCTCCTCGAGCGTCTCGACGGCCTCCTCGGCCAGATCCGCCTTCTGCGCTGACGACAGGGTCAGGTGGCGCATGATCTCGTGGTCGAGCTTCATTGCGCGGATGTCCTCGTAGGCATCGTCGTCGTCGCGGATCCGGTCCAGCAACTCCCGGTGGGCCAAGCGGATCTCGCTGATATCGTCGAGCTCACCCAGAGCCTCGAGGCGGTCGGCATACTTAGGGTAGCGCTTCGCCAGCCGCTCGATCTGCTGCTCGAGGCTGTGATGCTTCCAGTTCTGAGCCGTCACCGTTTTGCGCGCCTCGGTCATGTAGCGCCGGAAGGTCGACACCGCGATTTTGTCCTCATCCTTGCGGCGCCCATCGTCGTGCAGCCGGTTTTTGAAGCGCTTCGCCAGCCGCGCCAGCTTCTTCGTCTTCTCCTTCCGCTCCAGCTCGGCATCGGCGTCGATGTTCCGGACCTCATCGAGCAGCCACTCGATCAGCTCGCCCAGATTGACCTTCTTACGTGATTCCCCGCTCATGGCTCTGCCCTCTTTTGCATACATGGTAAACCCTAACAACCTTTATAGACCATGCAAGCATACACGTCAAGCCCTATGGTACTGCATACATACATAGTAAGCCCTGCGCCATACTAAGGCACCATACTAGATAGGGCCATCTATGCATACACACTTGCACCCATACTAT